>BNJU01000792.1_pt1 | contig 136571 bp, 145 predicted proteins | sample 8539281 | NCBI WGS metagenome assembly BNJU01 (sample SAMD00202456, study PRJDB9452) | human saliva metagenome | isolation source: human saliva | place: Japan | reverse complement strand
GGTTGGTTGGTGGTGTCAATGGGTGGTAGCAATGAGTTGGTTGAATGCTTCTGTGGGGGTGCGGTAGCCGAGGGTGGCTCTGGGGCAGTTGTTCAGTTCGTAGGCGATGGCGTCGAGGTAGGGCTGGTGGCTGGTGATGGGGGTTCCTTTGGGAAGGTAGCGGCGGATAAGTCGGTTGGTATTTTCGTTTGTTCCTCGCTCCCAGGGGGCTATGGGGGGTGAGCGAAGAACACCTCCACGCCGGTATCTTGGGTGAGGCGCTGGTGGCGGGCCATTTCCCGTCCTTGGTCCCATGTCAGTGTTCGCATCGCTCCTTCGGGTAGGCCCTGGATGCGGCGGGTGAGCGCATCACAGACCTGGTCGGCCCTGCGTCCCAGTGGCAGGGGCCACGATGATCAGGTAGCGGGTGGTGCGCTCGACCAGGGTTGCGCACGCACTGGCCCCATCTTTGCCGATGATGAGGTCCCCCTCCCAGTTGCCAGGGATCATCCGGTCAGCAATGTCGGGGCGTTCGTCAATTAATCGCATGCCGACAATGGGTGGTGTGCGCCCGCCTGCAGGGGGTTTCTTGCGCATCCACCGCCTGGAGGGCAGGCATACGCCGTGCTCGATCAGCGTCTTCTTGGGGTGGGCGTAGATCCACGTGTAGATCGCCTCGTGGCTGATCGTGCGGCCCTGGGCGTGGGGAGAATTATCCATAGGAGCCACTGTGCCACATGCCTCCACGCTCAGGCGTCCGCTGATCTGGCGGGGCGTGCGCCCCTGCGACAAATCAAAGATCACGCGGCGGCGGAGAATCTCATCGCGGTCCAGGAGCCGCTTCTTAGGGCGGCGCCTGGCCACCTGCGCTGCTCTCCCGGCATCCTCGGCCTGGTACACGCCGCCAGGACCCCGATGGCGGGCGATTTCACGGCACACCACCGAGGGGCTACGCCCAATCAAGTGGGCGATACGCGTCTGGGACAAGCCCGCCTCCAACCCCGCCATGATCGCCGCGCGATCCTCAACACTCAGCATCCGACGACACCCCATGATCAGCCTCCGAACAGCATCACCGCTACACGAAAATTGCTTACACCCTATGACACTGCCGTTCTTCGACATTGCGACACCACACCACGCCGCGCATAGCACATCACGGCTGCCACACCGAGGATTTCCCGTCGGGGGCTAGATATATGCTTCCGGAGCATATACTTTCCGGAAACCTACAGGTCAATCCGTGAAAATCCGCGATTCCGGACACACATTTTGACCCTTAACCCAGATTCACGCGTGGGGATTGAGGGTGTGAATCCCACTGTCGTGGGTTTGATGAGGTAGTCGATGTTGCGGAAGCTTTGGCATCGGCGTGCGTTGTGCTCCGTACGTTGTTTCAAAAACGGGTTTCATCAAACGGAACAAAACCTGGGACACTTCATATCCCACCCCAGGCCTAATGACTTGGGTGCAGCGGCAACGCTCATCCGATTTAGGCAGAGTCGTTGCAGGATCCAGTGGGTCACCTGGTCCGTGGTCTTTGAATTGTCGGGCGCGCAGGCAAGGCCAGCACGGAAGATCTTCTGCAAGCAACGCTTGTTGGTGCACCGGTAGCGTGGAAGGCGCACATGAAGTTGTTGGGTGGCCGACGATGGGCAGATCGACCAGGCTGCGGATGACGTGGTCGCGGAATACTCCAGGCTGCCCGCAGGTAGGGCATTCATTGATCGGCTCGACGGGTTCGGCTTCAATAACAGTGACGTCACCGTTTTCTGTGGCACCGGTGATAGTAGTTCCTAGTTTTGCGGTGCGGCAGATGGTATCGACGATGACATTTCCGTTAGGCTGCACAGTAGGTCCTTAGTTTTGTACGGATGGATTAGATACCTTTTTCCTACAAAGCCAAGGACCCCAATATCTTGTGCCACGCCCGAACCCCCGGCGAACTAATCAATGCACTCTAAAACCGGAAGAGCCCTTTTAGTACTACTGGTGGATTTCGGTTTTGGTGGGGATTAACGCCGCCGGCTTCGGTTTTTCCGTTGAGGAGGTCGTTGACTACTTCCCGATGGTGAAATGGGTCGATGGTGAGGTAGAGAGGAACCAGTCACCTGGAAGAGATCGATCCAGTCGTTGGTGTGCAATCTGGGAGGTAGGGTCGCGGGGTCGATTCCTCGCGAGCGCAACCATGATTGTGTTTCTGAACGTGATGAAAACAACCCTGCCCTTCGGAGAATTTCCCCTATCCCGCGTCCCCGGGCAGTGAAAACGGTGTGCACCATCGCCTGAAAGGCTTTGCGCTGCTCTATCGGAATCTTCGGGTCACCCACCCGGCGGATCACTAAGATCCCCCCGTCAACGTTTGGCTGTGGCCGGAAAGCAGGCCTTGGTACCCGAGAACCCAGGTGAAATGTGAACCATGGGGACCACTGAGCCGTCATCATCGTGCTTGCGCCTACCCCGGCCCGGCGGCGAGCGACTTCCCACTGCATGAGGAGTACAGCGTCAGTCCATGCTGGCGCATGCAGCAACTTTCGAAGAATGGCAGTGGTGAGGTGAAAGGGAATGTTTCCCACAATGACGCAGGGAGTGGCGGGTAACCGGAAGTTAAGGAAATCATCATGGACCACTTCGACCGCCGCCGAGGAGGTTTCTTGTGTGATTTTGGCAGCTAGTTTTGCGTCCACTTCAACTGCCGTTATCGCCCTCCCCAAGTGGGCCATCGGGTGAGTGAGGGCACCGCTTCCTGGTCCGATCTCAATGATGGGGCCGGAGGTTTGTTTCACAAGGTCGATGATGGAGTTGATGATCTTGTGGTTGGTGAGAAAATTTTGGCCATGCTCGTGACGGCCGTGTCCGTATGCAGACATCAGGTGTGCTCCTTGGATTTGAAAGGGAGCCGGGCATGACAAATAGCCGCCCGGCTAAAGGACCGGAGCGGTTTTTAACCTACGGGGTAGGAAACCGCCTTAGCGGTTGGTGCGCAACCGCAAGAAAGCGGTACCTGAAATCAACATGGGTCTAATTATATCCATTAAAGGGTTAAGGGTCAAAATGTGTGTCTGGCTCGGCGTGTCGCGGGGGTTAGATTTGGCCTTTTTGAATGCCGATTGAGTGGGTGTAGTCGGTGTCGATAGCGTTGTCGTAGAGGGCTGGGCGTCCTGTTTCGTGGTCGGCTTGGTTCTCGGTTTGGGTCAGGGTGGATACTTTGGCGAGTTGGCCCTGGCCCCAGTCGGACTGCCTGGCGATTCGTACTGGATCGTCAGGCAGTTCCGTTTTTAAGTAGAGCCACCAATCCAGCATGCGGCGTTGTCGTTCGCCTGATCTGCCGCGGTGGGTTCTGGCGAGCAGTTTGAGCTGGGCGTTGATGCCGCCTTCTAAGCTGTTGGTGGTGGATTTGATCCGCTCGGGCGCAAGGACTCCTGCTGGCGGGTTGAGGTAGACAAACAGCATCTCGGACCGCCAAAGATGGTTGAGGCTGTTGTAGGCCTTGCGCACGTTGTGGTGGGTCCACACGCGGGTCCATGCACCTGTTTTGGGGTCTTTGATCATGGTTTTCTCGTTCATCCATTCCCGGTAGATCGTTGAAAACTCGTGCAGTTGCACACCCCACGCGGCGGCTTCATCCAGTGTGGTGATCCGGGTCAGTTTCAGCGCAAGTCGGTAGATGGTGCGCCCGGCATCGGTGCGTGGGTTGGTGGTGGTGTAGCGGCGGACCACGCGTTGGGCGTGGACGAGGCAGCGTTGAATTTTCGTAGTCGGCCAGCACTTTTTGATTGCGCTGTATGCGCCTTGGCCGCCGTCGATGACGGCGATGAGTGGGGCTTCGATGCGTTCAAGCAGCAGTTGGTAGTCGCGGGTGGTTTCGTGTTTGCACCAGTGCCAGGCGATCACGTGGTCGATGGTCGCCGCGACGATCAGGCAGCCACCGGCGGTGTAGGTGCCATCGAGAAATACCTGGTCGTAGATCCGCTTGTGGTGGCCGGCGGTGGGGTCAGGCACATCAACGAGCCAGCACCACTTGAAGCGCCGCTTCATGGTGGCGCGGCTAACACCGTTTCGTTTGGCTAGTCGTCGAGTGATATTGCGGTGGTGCAATGCTCGATGAACTGGGTGAACACTGCCGCGTTGGTGATGTCGTTTCGACGTTTGACGCTGGAGGCGCCGCATTGTTTGCAGCGCCATCTGGTGGTGCCTTTGCTGGTGGTGCCGTTGCGTTTCATTTCACCGCCGCAGTGGCAGCGTGGTTGGTTCTTCGACATTGCGACACCACACCACGCCGCGCATAGCACATCACGGCTGCCACACCGAGGATTTCCCGTCGGGGGCTAGATATATGCTTCCGGAGCATATACTTTCCGGAAACCTACAGGTCAATCCGTGAAAATCCGCGATTCCGGACACACATTTTGACCCTTAACCCGCGGATAGGTTACGAGCATGCGGATAGGTTACGAGCATGCGGATAGCCACATAACCTATCCGCGAAAGCAGGGTTAAAGGACAAAACGTGTTGGTTTTATGGTGACTTTTCGGCTTTTTGGTGCGGAAAAATCGGTATTGAAGTTGGTGGGAGCCAACTTGAAGGATGGACTAAACGTGTTGGTTTTGTAGCGACTTTTTGGCTTGCTGGTGCGGGAAATCCACATTGAAGTTGGTTGTTTCATCGTGGGGGTATGAATACCCCCAAATGTCCGGCGTGCGGGCGAGTGATGACCAGGTATGGGCACTCAGCGTCAGGGGCGCAGCGATGGCGCTGCTCCCTGTGCAATATCAGCCAGGTCAGCCGCATTAATTCCACGGCGAAGCATCTTGATGAGTTCTTGGCGTGGCTCCTTGGAAGGCGCCGTCAGGCGGACATGCCTGGTGGGGGTCGTTCGTTTCGTCGGCGTTGTGAGCCGTTGTGGCAGTTATGGCCGTTTAGCCCGATCGTCGATGAGGTTCATGACGTCATCTTCGTCGACGGCATCCACCTGGGTTGAGGCGCTGTGGTACTTATCGCCCAAACACCCGATTGCGTGCTGGGCTGGTACGCGGCCAGGAGTGAGAACTCTCGGGCTTGGGGCGCGCTCATGAGCCGGATCGCGCCCCCGGCTTTGGTCGTGACCGACGGGGGCAGCGGGTTTGCGAGGGCGTGCACGAAGGTCTGGCCGACTACGCGTGTGCAACGCTGCACCTTCCACGCGTATTGCCGTATTCGCCAAGCCACTACGACGCGCCCCAAACTGGCGGCCTCACAAGGTTTATACGCTCTTGGGCAACAACTCTTGCATGTGGAGGGCCGAGAAGATGCTCAGGAATGGATAGGTGCCTACCAGGAGTGGTGCGCGCGCTGGAAGGACTTCCTGGAGGAGAAAACACGCAGGCTTGACGGAGGATGGGAATACACCCACGAGAGGCTTGTTCAGGCTCGTAACAGCCTCAACAAGCTCATCTCCCAGGGGCTCTTGTTCACCTACCTGGACCCCACCTGGGACCACCCGATGCCCGCGATGACCAACCAGATCGAAAGCACGAACGCTCGCCTACGCCAGATGCTGCGCGACTACCGCGGCATGCGCCTAACCCGACGCATCAAAGCCGTGTTCTGGTGGTGCTACACCCACTCTGCGCACCCACAGCCAGCAGCCCGCATCCTCGCCACCATGCCCACCGACACATACCTCGAAAACGCCTGGCAACAAGCCGCGCAAAACCACCAAGCCACCGCCATCATCCCCGGCTGGGGCGACGCAATCTGCTTCAACGAACTCCACCACACCACCCCCTACCACAACACCTGGGACTAACCCCTCAACCAACACGTTTTGTCCTATAACCCGAAACTGAAGGCGGTGGTCACCCAAAACATCGACGGCCTCCACCAGGCCGCGGGCTCCAAGCGCGTGCTCGAGCTCCACGGGAACTGGACGAGGCTGGAGTGCACGGGGTGCGGCGCGCGCTCCACCATCGACGACTTCGACGAGGCCCGGGCCGGGCGCGTGCCCCACTGCCCGTCGTGCTCCGCCGTGGTGCGCCCGGACATCGTGTTCTACGGCGAGGCTCTGGACCCGGCGACGCTGGAGGGGGCCGTCCTGGCCATAGCGGGGGCGGACATGCTGATCGTGGGCGGCACGTCGTTGGCGGTCTACCCGGCGGCCGGGCTCATCGACTACTACCAGGGCGGGCGCCTCGTCCTCATGAACGCGACGCCCACCCCCTACGACGGGCGCGCCGACCTGATCATCCGCGAGGCCATCGGCCGCGTCTTCGCGCAGATCCAGGAGCACGTGTGAGCAGGCGCCACAGTGCGGCCAGAGTAAGTGGCGGCGTGAGGCAGTTTCGCACCCGGTGCCCACAGCGCTGACTCACGCAACAGCACCCGCTCGCCCCACTGCGCCGCCAGCGCCCATCGATAGGCCCTGGGCGGCGGGACATCACATGGATCAGCCCGCCGCCCTTGGGATTCTGGGACGCCCCGAGCCGCGGCCTACTGCTACCCCTCCTTCCCGTCGTCCATCTTGCCGTCGTCCATCTTGCCGTCGTCCATCTTGCCGTCGTCCATCCCCCCCTTCATGCCATCGCCCGACATCGAGTTCTCCATCTTCGTGTCCTGCGTCATCGACGGCGACGACGGGTTCTCCATCTTGTCGTTGGCGGAGTTCCCACAGGCCGCCAAACCAGCGGCGAAGACGACGGACAGGGCGGCTGCCAGAGCCGCGCGGCGAATACTCATTGCGTGATTCCTTCTGTTGACGGGCGCTCCGTTAGCGCCTTCACCCTCCTATTCGGCGCGAACAGCGCCACGGATCACCCAGCCATCAGTGACATGCAACACACGACATCCACTGATCCACGACTGCGACTGCGACGAATCAGGAGTAGCACCACACGAAAGGAGCATCATGACAACCCTGGTCCTCATCGGATTCCTCGGTGGCCTCATCACGGGCATCTCCCCGTGCATCCTCCCCGTCCTCCCCGTCATCTTCATGGCGGGTGGCGCCGCTTCGGCGCGCCCCTCCCTTTCCTTCGCTGTTGCTCCGGGCACCGGCATCTCCCTCGGGGGGACTTCCGGCGCACAGGAAGACCACCGTGCGACACGGCCAGTGCCCCGCGCCCCCTCGAAATGGCGGCCCTACCAGGTCGTCGCGGGACTGGTCCTCAGCTTCACAGCATTCACGCTGCTCGGCTCGACACTGCTCACGGCGCTCCACCTGCCCCAGGACTTCATCCGGTGGGCCGGGGTGGTCCTGCTGGTCCTCATCGGTGTGGGCATGATCGTCCCACGGTTCATGCACGTCCTGGAGAAGCCCTTCGCCGTGTTCTCCAAGGCCGGTAGACGCACGGGGACCAACGGCTTCGGCCTGGGCATCGTCCTCGGCGCCGCCTACGTGCCCTGCGCGGGACCCGTACTGGCGGCGGTGATCGTCGCCGGCTCCACCGGCCGCATCGGGGCCGACACCGTGGCCCTGGCGCTCTCCTTCGCCGCGGGCACAGCGATCCCCCCTCCTGGCCTTCGCCCTAGCGGGGCGCCGCCTCACCGAGCGCGTCTCCGCGTTCAGCCGCCACCAGCGGCGCGTGCGCATCGCCGCGGGCGCCACCGTCCTGGCGTTGGCCGCCGGGATCGTCACCGACTTGCCCGCCGTTCTCCAAAGGGCGCTGCCCGACTACACGTCAGCGCTGCAGCGCAGCGCCGATCCGGGTCTGAGCAGGGGCGAAGGCCAGCGCTCAGCCTGCGTCGACGGCGCGACGACCCTGGCGGACTGCGGCGCGCTCCCCTCCTTGAAACCCACCGCGTGGCTCAACACGGACGGCGGGGCGGCCCCCCAGGGCAGTGGAGCGACCCTGGTCGACTTCTGGGCGTACTCGTGCATCAACTGCCAGCGCTCCATTCCCGGGATCGAAAGGCTTTACGAGACGTACCACCCCTACGGGCTCCAAGTCATCGGCGTCCACTCCCCCCGAGTACGCCTTCGAGAAGGAGACCGCGAACGTCCAATCCAGGGGCGACAAGCTGGGCATCACCTACCCGATCGCCGTCGACTCCGACCTGGAGACCTGGACGGATTTCGACAACCACTACTGGCCCGCCCAGTACCTGGCGGACGCGCACGGGCAACTGCGCTACACGCACTTCGGAGAGGGCGGCGAGGCGACCCTGGAGTCACTGATCCGCCGGCTCCTGGCCGACCAGGGCAACGCGCTGCCCGACCCGCTCTTCACCGACGACGGCGTCGAAGGAGTGGCCTTTCACCGCACGCCCGAGACCTACTTGGGCCACGAACGTGCAGCAAGCTTCGCGGGGACGGAGGCCTACTCCGCCGGGACGCGCGACTACGCGGCCCCGGCCTCGTTGGGCGCGGACCGCTTCGCCCTGCAGGGACGGTGGACCATCGGCGCCCAGTCGATCAGCCCCGCCGACGACGAGGCGGAACTGCGCCTCATGTGGCGCGGACGCCGCGTGGACCTGGTGGTCTCGGGCGAGGGCGACCTCACCTGGGAGATGGACGGCCAGTCCCACACCCAGCATGTGAGCGGCACCCCGAACTCGATGACGCTGGTGAGCGGGGACACCGATTCCTCAGGGCTGCTCACCGTCACGGCCAGCAAGGGTTTGGCGCTCTACTCCTTCACCTTCGGGTGACGGCTTGGCCGCGGAGGAACAGGTGGCCTTCGCGGCGCCGCCCCGGCGGAGACCCCGCCCGGCGCCGGGCGTCCCCCGGCACCGGGCGCCACGGCGTTCTATCATGAGCACCGTGAATGACACCGCCGCAGGCGACCTGGGCCGCGAAGACCTGCAGTTGGTCGCCGAAGGGGACAAACGGGCGTTCGCGAGGCTCTACGACGCCTGGGCGCCCACGCTCTTCGCGCTCATCAGCTGCGTCCTCAAGGACCGCGCCCAAGCAGAAGAGGTCCTGCAGGACACGTTCCTCCACGTGTGGAGGCGCGCCCCCTCCTACGACCCCGGCCGCGGCAGCGTCCGCGCCTGGCTCACCACCATCGCCCGCAGGCGGGCCATCGACCGGGTGCGCTCGGCCCAGGCGGCGCGCGACCGCGAACTCGCCTCGCCCCCGGACGTGGACTGGGACCAGACGGCGGAGGAGGCGGAGTCCCGCATCGCGGGCGGAGACGTCCGCCGCGCGCTCGGCTCCCTGGGGGAGCCGCAGAAGACCGTCATCCTCCTGTCGTACTTCGGGGGACTGAGCCATTCGAGGATCGCCGACGCGACGGGACTGCCGCTCGGCACCGTGAAAAGCACGATCCGCCAGGCCCTCGCCCGCCTGCGCACCATCTTGGAGGAACGATGAGCGACCACATCCTCGACGACGACGAGACCGCTGCCCGCCTCGGCGCCTCCCTCGCCCCCGTCGAGCCGTCGGCGCGCGTGCGCGACGCCCTCCTGGCCGCGATCGAGGAGGTCGAGCAGGAGCGGCGGACGGGGGCCCCTGAGGAGGCCGCAGCGGAGGACGGCCCCGGCGCCGGCCCGCGCCTCGTCCGCATGGCGGCGCCCACTGCGGCGGGGGCAGGATCAGAGGCGGGCTCCGGCTCCGGGGTGGCGGCCGAGACCGGGGCGGACTCCGGATCCGGAAGCCGCGGAGGTGCCCACGGGAAGGCCCCCGCGCGCGACCGCAGGCCATCCCCATGTTCGCGCGCGTCCTCGCCGCGGCGGCTGCGGCGGTCGCGCTCTTCGCAGCGGGGATCGGCGTGGGCCGGTGGACCACGATGACCTCAATGGAGTCCACCAGTCACTACGCCGCCCTCAACCAGGCGCAAGACGTACGGCGCTCCACCGACACCATGCCCGACGGGCACGTTGTCACCCTCACCTGGTCACCGGAAATGGGGATGACCGCGATCACCACGCCCTCGGCGCTGCGGGCACCCGAGGGACAGGTGATGCAGGTGTGGGCGCGCCACGGAAACACCGTCGAATCCTTGGGCGTTTACGAGCGGCGGGGCGGGGACTACTCCTTCGTGGACATCATGCCCCAGCCGGGCAGTGAGATCTTCTTGACCTTCGAGCCCCAGGGCGGGTCCGCCCAGCCGACGGGCGAGCCCCTGGTGGTCCTGCGCGTCGGGGCCCCGGACCCGGCCCCCACCCCGGAGGGGCGCCTTCCCCCTCAACCGCGCCCACCTGGGACGGGGGACGATCATCTGACGGGCAATCGGGCGCAGTGTAGACGGCGCCGCGCAGCCCCGTTTTACGCACACAAGGATCGGAATTACGCAACATGCGACCGCGTACAAGGGCGGAATCAAGCCGTTGTATGCGCAGTGTGTTTCGGAAATCAGTCCCCTTACGTGCGTGCCCGACTAGGCCGTGTTGTCTGATTCCGGTCCTTTTGTGTGCGTGGTTGTGGGGAGGGGCTGCGTGTGCGGCTCGTTGTCGATGCTTTGGGCGGCTTCGTACGCTGTGCTGCGGGATTCGCTCGCGGTTGCGCGGCTTCGTGCGCCGCTTCACCACTTAGCCCGCCGTTGCACCACTTAGCGCACCGCTACACCACTTAGGGCTCCACTGCGCCACTTAGGCCCAAATGGGCCCTGGTTCTCCCGGCGTGTCGGGGGCCTAAGTGGTGCGGGCAATGCCCAAGTGGCGCAGACGCGGGCGCGCACCCGGACCCAGGCGCCCTTGGGCCAGGCGCAGCCGTGCCGCCGCACCACAGCCGCGCCCTCCAGTGCCCAGCGGACGACACTGGGGCAGGAAACCAAGCATTGGGGCAGGTTAGCCCTCATTGGGGCAGGTTACCAACCTGCCCGAATGACCTGTTTCCTACCCCAATGCGGAACAACGCTTGCAAAACAGCCCGCCGGGTCGGGTCACCTCGCCGACCGGCCACCTGGTCGGGTCGTCGGGAGCCGAGGCCGCGGCATGGCGGGCGCGAGGCCTGGCGCGGGCACCCCCGCCGGAAGTGGGCCTTGCCGGGGGCACAATACCGGCTCTTCCGAGTTGAGTGTGGGTGAGTGGGTGTTGGTCGGGGGTTGCGGGTAGAGGTCGAGGTCCTTGATGATGAGCGGACTTCTACCCCCGCGATCTTCAAAGGACCTCGACAATGTCCCACCCTACCTGCTGCTGCTCTGCTTCGCTTGATCGTTGTGATCGGTGTGATCTGCTCGTCGGTTTGGAGGGCTTCCATCTGATGAGCGTGGCTCGCACCCCAGATGCTCTGGTGCTCGACATAGAGTCCTGTGATTGCCTTGCTGGCTGCCCTGGTTGCGGGGTGATCGCTCAAGGCCACGGGCGTGTGGTGGTGGAGGTGATTGACGCGCCCTGGGCCGGGATTCCGACAAGGATCCGGTGGTTTAAGCGACGGTGGATATGCCGCGAACACGCCTGCCAGACGGTGACATTCCTGGAACATGACGAGCGGGTGTGCGCACCCCGGGCGCGTCTGGGCGCCCGGGCGATCCGCTGGGCGATCCGACAGTTGCGCTTCGAAGGGGCCACCATCGCTGGCCTGGCCCGACAACTGGCAACCACGTGGAATACCGTGTGGTCCCATATCAAGCCGTGTCTGCAAGCCGCATCTGATGACCCTGCCCGTTTCGCAGGCGTGCAGGTATTGGGGGTTGATGAGCATGTGTGGCATCACCAGGACCGACGCCGACGAGGGCCCCGTGAGCTCACCGGCATCGTGGACCTGACACGCGGGGAGGATCATCCCACGGCAAGGTTGTTGGGCCTGGTCCCGGGAAGGTCTGGCACTGTGTACAAGAACTGGCTAGAAGAGCGCGGCGAACAGTTTCGCTCCGGTATCCAGATCGCGACGCTGGATCCCTTCCAGGGACAGCAAGAACGCCGTCAACGACCAGCTCCAAGACGCCACCAGCGTGCTCGACGCCTTCCATATTGTCAAGCTCGCTGGCGACGCCCCAGGTGAGGTGCGTCGCCGCGTCCAGCAAGACACGACCGGTCACCGCGGGCGCAAGGGGGATCCCCTCTATCAGATCCGCGATCTTTTGCGCGCCTCGCGCCACAGGCTCACCCCGCGCCAACAAGAACGCCTCCGTGAGGCCTTCACGGCAGATGAGGTAACGGTGCTGTTGTGATCGAGGGGAGTATCAGGCCGCCCACGCGTCGCGCGGGCGGCCCCAGCCGTCACAACTCACGAGGCGAAGCGGCTCCTGTATTTGTCCCACAGGTCGCGCAGCTTCTTGCCGTCGGACTCGCGCACGAAGACGTCGAGGGCGGCGGCAGAGCTGTTGCCGGTCAACTCCTTGACGGCCGCGGAAGGAGAGGCAACGTCCGTGCCGTCGGGCAGGACCATGGTGCCTTCGGCTGAGATGGTCACGACGTAGATGTTGCCGAGGTTGCGGCGTCGCCACACGAAAGTGTCACCGGGGGAGATGATGCCGGTTGCGACGACGTCGGCCAGGCGCACTTGGCGGCCGCGCGCGGCGGAACGCTTGTCGACGGCGGCCTCCAGCTCGGAGCTGGACAAGACAGACAGATCCACGCCATCGGAATCGCGGCGAATGTCCCAATAGTCCAGGATGCTGCGCGTCAGGTAGGTCTGACGCAGCTCGAGGGCGGCGTTGCTGATCTCGCCTCTGTCGGAGGGGAGTGTACCGACGATGAGCGCGCCGACTGTCGGTGCTTCGTGGAGTGCACGCGACACGGTGTCCCAGTCGGGTGCCTGGTTGACGGTGCGTGATTTGATTGTTGTCAGAACCAGGCCTCCCAGACGCCTGTTCCAAATACGAGGATCCACGTCGGCTGCGACGCCGCGGATCGCGGTGGTGGGCAGCCCCGCCAGGACTCCCAGGCTGCGTGGCAGACGAGCCGGGAATCCACCCTGGTCGGCGACCATCGCGTGGTAGAGCAACACCTTGCGGAGAGAGGACTGGGGCAGGGCGCTCGACAGCGTCTTGGCCGCCCGGTGGCGAGTATCGTCGGAGACCGCGCAGGCGGCAGTGATGGACTCGCCGTCTTCGACGGCGGCGATGAACTTGGCGATGATCGACTCGCGGGAACTCGGGACCAAGCGCGCGGCGACTGCCGTGCCGTACAGGCGCTCAAGCGAGGACATGAGAGAGGCGACTTCCTCGTCACTGCGCTCCACGCTCAAGATCGCCATGGCCGCGGGCTTCCAGTCGGATGCCTCGTACAGGCGCAGCAGCTGTAGGGATGTGGCGGCCGGGTGCCCGGCGAGGGACTCCAGCGTCGCCAGAGAGTACGCGCGAGCGTTGGGAACCACGACCTCGTCGATGAACTCCTCGCCGCTCTTGGACGCGAGGAAGGGGGTGAGGACCTGCTCGCCGAACGCGTCGATGAGGGCGCGCTTGGCGGGCGAGCGCAGGGCGAGGGTGAGCAGGTGCCCGAAGAAGGCGTCCGGGTTCTCCGTGCCCAGCGAGTCGATGCTCTGCTCCCACAGGGCCGCGTAGCGCGCCCGGGCGTCGGATTCGACGTGGGCGAGGACGCGCGCCTTGAAGATGTCGGCGGCCGACAGGGGGACGCCGCGCGTGTTGAGCACCGCGAAAATGCGGTGCGCGGCCTGGTAGGAGTCGGTCGACACCTCGATGAGGGAGACCTGCAGCATGAGGTACTGGACGAAACTCTGGACCTCGTCCGGTGCCAGCACATCCGGGTCGCTCAGCACGTCGAGCATCGCCCGCGCGTTGTCGTTGATGCGGCGCACCGAGGCCGGGGTCAGCGCACTCGCGTCGACGTCAAGCAGAGAATCGATATTGTCGCCGACGATGAACGTGTCGAAGAACTCGCGGTCGCATTCGCGTACGAGCAGGCGCGGCCGCTCGTCCAAGCCCTTGAAGGTCGATTCAGCGATACTCAGGCGTTTACTGAGGTCGCCGTGCAGTCCGGAACCGACGCCCGCCAGGTGACGCAGGAGCGCCAAGAGGATGCACAGCGTCGTCATGCGCTGCTGCCCGTCGATGATATCCACGTCGTCGCCGCTGGGGTGCTGCACGAGCACAGCCGAACCCAGGAAATAGTCGCCGTCGTTCGTGCGCCACGCGCCCAGCAGGTCATTGACCAGGGCGATTGCCTGCGGCTCCTCCCACACGTAGGGGCGCTGGAAGTCGGGGATCTGGTACTGCCTGTCTCCGGTCAGCAGGGCGTCGATGGACTTCTGTGTCGTCGTGAGGGTCATGGAGGCCTACATCCTCGTCGGGGGACTTTACTCTAATCGGAAGTATAACGATGTTTATTTGGTATGTGTCTAAGCGGGCCGAGGCCTGGGCACCCCTCGCTCCTCCGCGCGCCCTGTGCGTCGCAGGGTGGGGATAGCATGGTGCGTACGTAGTGGGAGCCTCTCGCGCGGTGGCAGTGGAACGGAACGGGGATGCGTCGATGGAGACGATAAGAAAGACGGATAGCCGTCGCGGGCGGATCGCCTACGAGGTTGCGGGCCTCGCGTGGCTTGCCGAGGCCTCGGACCCTGGGGCGGCGGTCGTACCCGTGCTCGATCACGGGGCGACGTGGCTGGAGGAACCTCGCGTGGTCTCGGTATCACCATCGGCGCAGGATGCCGAAACATTCGGCCGCGCCCTCGCCCACACGCACGCCGCCGGTGCCACGCACCTGGGTGCCGCCCCCGACGGGTACGCGGGTGACGGCTGGATGGGGGAGGCTCACCTCTCCCTCCCTGAACGCCCGAGCGCTCGCGGCGAAGCGGGCGGCGCGAACCGCGCGGATTCTGCCGAGGCCACCCCGGCCTCGTCTCCTCGCGAGTCGTGGGGAGCGTTCTATGCGCGTGAGCGAATCGCGCCGTACCTGGACACGCGCGTCTTCACCGCCTCCGAGCGGCACCTCATCGAGCGGCTGTGCGAGCGCCTCGACTCCGGCGACCTCGACCACGGCCAGCCGCGCTTGGTCGCGGACGCGATCGCTCGGCGCGAGGACGTCGGTGCCGCGCGCACCCACGGCGACCTGTGGAACGGCAACGTCATGTGGACGCCCGGCGGAGCCGTCCTCATCGACCCCGCCGCGCAGGGCGGGCACGCCGAGGAGGACCTCGCTGCCCTCGCCGTCTTCGGCTGCCCGCACTATGAGCGCATCCTCGCCGCCTACGACGAGGCCTCGCCCCTGGAGGACGGCTGGTGCGAGCGCATCGCCCTGCACCAGGCGCACATCATCATGATCCACTGCGCCGTCTTCGGGCGCACCTACGTGCCCGACGCGGTGGCAATCGCCCGGCGGTACGCCTAAACCACGAGGCCGGGGCCAGGCCGCGTCGCGCGACTCAGCCCCGGCCTCGTCCCCTGAGAGCCTCCCGAGGGGGGACCCTACAGGCGCGGGATGTTGCGCATGTTGGAGGTCGCCATCGAGAAGGCTTCGGCGATCCCACGGTTGAGGACGATCTTGCTCATCGCGGTCGCGAAACCGACGACCTGGCCGCCCGTGATGGCCGGTGGAAGGGAGAGGGCGTTCGGGTCCGTGATGACCTCGACGAGGGCCGGGCCGGGCGCTGCGAAGGCCTCGCGGTACGCGGCCTCCAAGCGAGACGCATCCTCGACACGCTCCGCGTGGAAGCCAATTGCGCGAGCGATCTCCGCGTAATTCGTATCCGGGACATCCGTCTGGAAGTCCGGGAGACCGTTGACCAGCATCTCCAGCTTCACCATGCCCAGCGTCGAGTTGTTGAAGACGACCACCTTGACGGGCAGGTTGTACATCTTCGCGGTGATCAGCTCGCCGAGCAGCATCGACAGGCCACCGTCACCCGATACCGACACGACCTGGCGATCCGGGTAGGCGACCTGGGCGCCCAGGGCCATCGGCAGGGCGTTCGCCATCGAGCCGTGCAGGAGCGAACCGATGATGCGGCGCGTGCCGAGCGGATCGATGTAGCGGGCGGTCCACACGTTGCACATGCCCGTATCCGCCGTAACAATCGCGTCCTTCGCAGCCGTCTCGTTGAGCAGATGCGCGGCGTACTCGGGGTGGATCGGACGCATCTTCTCCACGTTGCGCGTGTAGGCGCCCACGGGAGCGTGCATGATCTCCGAGTGCTTCTTGATCTTGGCTTTCAGGAAAGAATCGGAGCGACCTGCGCGCAGGTGGGGGAGGAGCGCCTCGATGAAGGGCTTGACCTGAGCGTGAATCGCGAGGCCAACGTCCGTGCGGCGACCCAGCTTCTCCGCGTGCGTGTCCACCTGAATGGTCGGGGTATCGGGCAGGAACTGGTCGTAGGGGAAGTCGGTGCCCAGCAGAACCAACACATCGGCGTCGTTCATGCCCTCCGCGGCCGCACCGTAGCCCAGCAGGCCCGTCATGCCCACGTCGAAGGGGTTGTCGTACTGGATGAAATGCTTGCCGCGCAGAGAGTGGCCGATCGGGGCCTTGAGCGCATCCGCCAGGGCGATGACCTCGTCGTGGGCGCCCTCGACGCCCGCGCCGGCGAAGATCGCGACCTTGTCCGCCTTATTCAGGAGGGCGGCGGCCTCGTCGATATCCGCCGGGTTCGGGGCCAGCGTCGCCGGGCGCGCGGGCGCATAGGTGGGAACGTGCTCGACGGCCTTGAGGTCGGAGACATCACCGGGCAGAGTGATGACCGACACGCCGCCCAGGCCGACCGCGTGGCGGATCGCCGAGTTCACGGTGCGCGGCGACTGTGCCGCGGAGGAGATCAGCTCGTTGTAAACCGAGCACTCCTCGAAGATACGGTCCGGGTGCGTTTCCTGGAAGTAGGTGGAGCCGATCTGGACGCTCGGGATGTGCGAGGCAATGGCCAGGACAGGCGCGCCCGTGCGGTTCGCGTCGTACAGACCGTTGATGAGGTGCAGGTTGCCCGGGCCGCATGAACCCGCGCACACGGCGAGTTTGCCAGTCAGCTGAGCCTCGGCCGAAGCAGCGAATGCCGCCGCCTCCTCGTGGCGGACGTGAATCCAGTCGATGCCGCCCTTCTTCGAGCCGCCGGTCTTGCGCACGGCGTCGACGATGGGGTTGAGCGAATCGCCGACAATGCCGTAGATCCGATGGACTCCCGCGTCGACGAGCTGGGCCACGATCTGTTCCGCGACGTTCATGCCATCTCCTTACAATTATTGGCTGTGACCTTGTCAAATCACCATAGGCATGACTAAGGTCCTATGTCGCTGTGGCGTGACCGACGGATCAGGGAGGGTGTCGGTGGAAGAGCGGCGTCTTCCTCCGCTAAGATGGCCACGCCCCAATAGCTCAGTCGGTCAGAGCAGCGGACTCATAATCCGTGGGTCGTCGGTTCAAGCCCGACTTGGGGCACCGTTAGCCACAACTGGGAGCCGCACCCGCCGCACCTGACGGGCAAGTCGGCCACGGCCTCGTCGATGGCGCTGGCCTCGGATTGTGCCTTGCGGTTTTGTTGATCCCCGTATGGTGGATTGTGAGGTCGTTGAGCGGAGGACCGTATGAGCGACGAAATTCCCGATGGTTTCTATGACTTTGACGAGGTGGTGCGCGAAGCGCGCGCCACATACACGCCCGAGGAACTGGCGCGGGAGCGCGAGTTGGAGGAGCGCGCTGAGGAACAGCTTGAACGTGCTGAACTCGTCTACGCGATGCGCGCGGGCGCCCCTAGCAGCGTTGTTCATAAACCGTGAAACGATTGTCCAGCCTGTCTCGCGTGGTGGCAGCACCTGTAGTCCGTCGTTAACATAGTGACCCGCGACCAATTGCAAGCGTAGTGATCGGTCGTCAGTTGCCCTGATGTCGGTCGTCGGTTCACGCCCGACTTGGGGCACCGCCAGCCACAACTGGGAGCCACGCCCGCCGCGCCTGACGGGCAAGTCGGCCACGGCCTCGTCGTCGTGAATCCCTGCACATAACACACTCAGCCTTGACTCGCGATGGGAGTCACGGTAGGCTGAGTATTTGCGCCTTATCATGCCCGAGGTGACCCGTATCCAGCCGTCGTAACAGGCGCTTGACGGACCAGGACGCGTCAGATAATGGGTGATAAGGAAGCGTGCGCACCGTAACAGCAGGGAAGGACCCCCTTTGGCTGCCAACAGCACCGCCAAACAGCCCAGCCACCGCATTTCGTTCGCGAAGCTCCGTGAACCCCTCCAGGCCCCTAATCTGCTGGGCCTGCAGGTCGAGAGCTTCGACTGGCTGCTGGGCAACGACGCGTGGAAGGCCCGCGTCGAAGCCGCACAGGCATCCGGCCGAGGTGACGTCCCCGACGTCTCCGGCCTCGAAGAAATCTTCCACGAGATTTCCCCCATCGAGGACGTCGCAGGCACCATGAGCCTGTCGTTCCACGACCACCGCCTCGAATCCCCCAAGTACTCCATGGAGGAAGCCAAGGCGAAGGACTACACGTACTCGGCACCCATGTACGTGACCGCCGAGTTCATGAACTACGAGACCGGTGAAATTAAGTCTCAGACCGTGTTCATGGGCGACTTCCCGCTCATGACCCCCCGCGGTACCTTCATCATCAACGGCACCGAGCGTGTCGTCGTCTCTCAGCTCGTGCGTTCCCCCCGGCGTGTACTTCGAGAAGCTCTCGGACCGCTCGACCGACAAGGAAACCTTCGGCGCGAAGATCATCCCCTCGCGCGGCGCATGGCTCGAGTTCGAGATCGACAAGCGCGACGCCGTCGGCGTGCGTATCGACCGCAAGCGTAAGCAGTCGGTCACCCACTTCCTCAAGGCCGTCGGCATGACCGAATCCGAGATTCGCGACACCTTCGCCGCCTACCCGGTCCTCCTCGAAACCCTCGAAAAGGACACGGTCGCCACGCAGGAAGAGGCCCTGCTCGACATCTACCGCAAGCTGCGCCCCGGCGAGCCCGCGAACGTCGACGCCGCCCAGACGCTGCTCAACAACTTCTACTTCGACTCTCGTCGCTACGACCTGGCAAAGGTCGGCCGCTACAAGATCAACAAGAAGCTGGCCATCGAAGCCGATCCCAAGGCATCGACCCTGTCCCTCGAGGACATCGTCGCCACCGTCAAGTACTGCTCGCCCTCCACCAGGGCGACAAGACCTTCGCCGGCACCCGAAATGGCGAACCCGTCGAGGTCCGCGTCGAGGTCGACGACATCGACAACTTCGCGAACCGTCGCATCCGCGCCGTCGGCGAACTCATCCAGGGTCAGGTCCGCACCGGCCTCGCCCGCATGGAACGCACCGTGCGCGAGCGCATGACCACCCAGGAGACGGACTCGATCACGCCCCAGACGCTGATCAACATCCGCCCCGTCGTGGCCGCGATCAAGGAGTTCTTCGGAACCTCCCAGCTCTCGCAGTTCATGGACCAGAACAACCCGCTCGCCGGCCTGACCCACAAGCGCCGCCTGTCGGCCCTGGGCCCCGGCGGCCTGTCCCGCGACCGCGCGGGCATGGAAGTTCGAGACGTCCACCCCTCGCACTACGGTCGTATGTGCCCGATCGAGTCCCCTGAAGGCCCGAACATCGGCCTCATCGGCTCGCTCGCAACCTTCGCGCGCATCAACCCCTTCGGCTTCATCGAGACGCCCTACCGCGTCGTCGAAAACGGCCGCGTCACCGACGAAATCCGCTACCTCACCGCGGACGACGAGAAGGGGCACTTCATCGCCCAGGCCTCGTCGCCCCTCGAGGCCGACGGATCCTTCGCCGAGCACGACGTCCTGTGCCGTGTCGCCGGCGAAGACCCGACCCTGATCGCCCGCGATCGCGTCGACTACATGGACGTCTCCGCCCGCCAGATGGTGTCCGTTGCCGCGGCCTTCATTCCGTTCCTTGAGCACGACGACGCGAACCGAGCCCTCATGGGCGCGAACATGCAGCGTCAGGCCGTGCCGCTGCTCACCACGGAAGCCCCGCTGGTCGGCACCGGCATGGAGCTGCGCGCCGCGCACGACTCCGGCGAAATGATCCTCGCTGCCCACTCCGGCGTCGTCTCCGAGGTCTCTGCGGACCTGATCGTCGTCTCCACGGACGAGGGCGGCCGCGACTCCTACCGCCTCGAGAAGTTCGAGCGCTCCAACCCCGGTAACTGCACCAACCAGCGCGTTATCGTGGACGAGGGCGACCGCGTCGAGGTCGGCGACGTCCTGGCCGACGGCCCCGCCACCTCCAACGGCGAGATCGCGCTCGGCAAGAACCTGCTCGTCGCCTACATGTCGTGGGAAGGCCTCAACTACGAGGACGCCATCATCCTCAGCCGCCGCGTCGTGGAAGAGGACATCCTCACCTCGATCCACATCGAGGAGTACGAGGTCGACGCCCGCGAAACCAAGCTCGGTGAGGAAGAAATCACCCGCGACATCCCCAACGTCTCCGAGGAATCCCTCGCTGACCTGGACGAGCGCGGCATCATCCGCATCGGTGCCGAAGTCACCGCCGGCGACATTCTCGTCGGCAAGGTCACCCCGAAGGGCGAGACCGAGCTGACCTCCGAAGAGCGCCTGCTGCGCGCCATCTTCGGCGAGAAGGCCCGCGAGGTGCGCGACACCTCCCTGCGCGTCCCCCACGGCGAAGAGGGCATCGTCATCGGCGTCCGCGAGTTCAACGATGACGACGACGACCTCAACCCCGGCGTCCGCCAGACCGTGCGCGTCTACGTCGCCCAGCGACGCAAGATCACGATCGGCGACAAGATGGCCGGCCGCCACGGCAACAAGGGCGTCGTCTCCAAGATCCTCCCCGTCGAGGACATGCCCTTCCTCGCCGACGGCACCCCCGTCGACATCATCCTCAACCCGCTGGGCGTCCCCGGTCGAATGAACGTCGGCCAGGTGCTCGAGTACCACCTCGGGTGGCTCGCCCACCAGGGCTGGGATGCCTCGGCCGCTGTCGAGGCCGGCGAAGAGTGGGCGGCGCACTGCCCGCTGACGGCATCAAGACCGGCCCGTGCACGCACGTGGCCACCCCCGTGTTCGACGGCCTCGAAGCCGACGAACTCGCCGGCCTGCTGCGCAACGTCAACCCGAACCGCGACGGCGACGTCCTCACCAACTACGAGGGCAAGGCACGCCTGTTCGACGGCCGCTCCGGCGAACCGTTCCCGTACCCGATCTCGGTGGGCTACACCTACATGCTCAAGCTCCACCACCTGGTCGACGACAAGATCCACGCCCGCTCCACGGGTCCGTACTCGATGATCACGCAGCAGCCGCTGGGCGGTAAGGCCCAGTTCGGCGGCCAGCGCTTCGGCGAGATGGAGGTGTGGGCCCTGGAAGCCTACGGTGCCGCCTACGCCCTCCAGGAGCTGCTGACCATCAAGTCCGACGACACCACCGGCCGAGTCAAGGTGTACGAGGCCATCGTCAAGGGCGAGGACATCCCCGAGCCCGGCATCCCCGAGTCCTTCCGAGTCCTCATCCAGGAAATGCGCTCGCTGTGCCTGAACGTCGAAGCCCTCGACGCGGCCGGCAACGTCATTGACCTGCGTGAGCAGGACGAAGACTTCAATGCGCGTGAGGACCTGGGCATCACCCTCGATGCTCGTCCGAACGCTGCGGCGACCATCGATGCGATCTGATAGGGAGAGATAACTTTGCTGGACGCCAAAACGTTCGACAGCCTGAAGATCACCCTGGCCACCGGCGACGATATCGCCGTCTGGAGCCACGGTGAAGTGAAGAAGCCGGAGACCATCAACTACCGTACGCTCAAGCCCGAGCGCGACGGCCTGTTCGGTGAGCAGATCTTCGGCCCCACCCGCGACTGGGAGTGCGCGTGTGGCAAGTACAAGCGCGTGCGCTACAAGGGCATCATCTGCGAGAAGTGCGGAGTTGAGGTCACTCGCTCCCGCGTCCGCCGTGAGCGCATGGGTCACATCGACCTCGCCGCCCCCGTCACGCACATCTGGTACTTCAAGGGTGTTCCCTCGCGCCTGGGCTACGTGCTCAACCTCGCGCCCAAGGACCTCGAGAAGGTCATCTACTTCGCTGCCTACATGATCACCGAGGTCGACGAAAAGGGTCGCCACGAGGATCTGGCTGAACTGCGCGCCGAACTCGAAGTGCAGAAGAAGCAGATGGAGAACAACCGCGACGCCACGATCAACGACTTCGCGGAGCAGCTCGAGTCCGACATCGCTGCCCTTGAACGCGACGGTGCCTCGCAGGCGGAGCGCGAGCGCGCACGCAAGCAGGGCGAGCGCGAGATGGCTAAGATCCGTCGCCGCTTCGACGGCGATATCGACGGCCTCGAGGCCGTGTGGAGCGCTTCAAGGACCTCAAGGTCGGCGACCTCGAGGGCGACGAGCGCCTCTACCGCGCCATGGTGGCCCGCTACGGCACCTACTTCAAGGGTGACATGGGCGCGTCCGCCATCCAGAAGCGCCTGGAGACCTTCGACCTGGTGGCCGAGGTGGCCGCCCTGCGTCAGACCATCTCCTCCGACTCCGGCCCGCGCAAGGCCCGCGCCATCAAGCGCCTGAAGGTCATCAACGCCTTCGTCGCCACCGGCAACTCGCCGGCCTCGATGGTGCTGACCAAGATCCCCGTGATCCCGCCGGACCTGCGCCCCATGGTTCAGCTGGACGGCGGCCGCTTCGCGACCTCCGACCTCAACGACCTGTACCGTCGCGTCATCAACCGCAACACTCGACTCAAGCGTCTGCTCGAGCTGGGTGCCCCCGAGATCATCGTCAACAACGAGAAGCGCATGCTTCAGGAGTCCGTTGACGCCCTCTTCGACAACGGTCGCCGTGGCCGCCCCGTCGCGGGTCCGGGCAACCGTCCGCTGAAGTCGATCTCGGACATGCTCAAGGGCAAGCAGGGTCGTTTCCGTCAGAACCTGCTCGGCAAGCGCGTCGACTACTCGGGTCGTTCCGTTATCGTTGTCGGCCCGCAGCTGCAGCTGCACCAGTGCGGTCTGCCCAAGCAGATGGCCCTGGAGCTGTTCAAGCCCTTCGTCATGAAGCGCCTGGTTGAGAAGAACTACGCGCAGAACGTCAAGGCTGCCAAGCGTAAGGTCGAGCGTCAGCGCCCCGAGGTGTGGGACGTCCTCGACGACGTCATCCGCGAGCACCCCGTGCTGCTCAACCGTGCACCTACGCTCCACCGCCTCGGCATCCAGGCGTTCGAGCCCCAGCTGATTGAGGGTAAGGCCATCCAGCTGCACCCCCTGGCCTGTGGCGCGTTCAACGCCGACTTCGACGGCGACCAGATGGCTGTCCACCTGCCGCTGGGCGCTGAGGCGCAGGCCGAGGCCCGCATCCTCATGCTGTCGACGAACAACATCCTCAAGCCCTCCGACGGTCGCCCCGTTGCCATGCCGTCGCAGGACATGATTATTGGTCTGTTCCACCTGACCTCGAACCCCGACCCGTCGATCCCGGTCGAGACGGACGAAGACGGCAACCCTGTCGTCCCGTACTTCTCCAGCCAGGCGGAGGCCCAGATGGCGTTCGACGCCGGCAACCTGGACCTGAACGCGACCGCGCGCATCCGCTTCGCCGACGGCACCGTGCCCCCCGAGGGCTGGGAAGCCCCCGAGGGTTGGCAGCCCGGTGACGAGCTGATCCTCGAGACCAGCCTCGGCCGTGCGATCTTCAACGAACTGCTGCCCACCGACTACCCGTTCGTCAACGAGGTCGTCGGCAAGAAGCAGCTCGGCAACATCGTGAACACGCTGACGCAGCGCTACCCGAACGTGCTCGTCGCGGACTGCCTCGACGCCCTGAAGTCGGCCGGCTTCCACTGGTCGACCTGGTCGGGCATCACGATTGCGTTCTCCGACATTCAGGCGTCGCCGCGCAAGCGCGAGATCCTGGCCCGCTACGAGGCCAAGGCCGCCGAGATCGTCGAACAGTTCGAGACGGGTATCATCCTCGAGGAGACCCGCTACGAGGAACTCGTGAAGCTGTGGCTGCAGTGCACCGAAGAGGTCGCCGAGGACATGCGCGCGAACTTCTCCGAGCGCAACACCGTGTACCGCATGGTGAACTCGGGCGCCCGTGGTAACTGGTCGCAGGTTCAGCAGATCGCCGGTATGCGTGGCCTCGTGTCCGACCCGAAGCAGAAGCTGATCGAGCAGCCCATTAAGGCAAACTACCGCGAGGGCCTCACCGTTCTCGAATACTTCATCGCCACGCACGGTGCTCGTAAGGGCCTGGTCGATACGGCTCTGCGTACCGCCGAGTCGGGCTACCTGACCCGTCGTCTGGTCGACGTCTCCCAGGACGTCATCGTCCGCGAGGCCGACTGTGGCACCCGCGCCGGCCTGAAGATCGACATCGCGAAGAAGAACGAGTTCGGTGAGTGGGAGGCGTCCGACACCATCGAGACGACCGCCTACGCCCGTAACCTCGCCCGCGACGCCGTGAACGAGGCCGGAGAGGTCGTCATGCCCGCGGGCACCGACCTCGGTGACGATCAGCTCGCCGAGCTGGTTGCCGCCGGCGTCTCGCAGATCGTGTGCCGTTCCGTCCTCACCTGTGAGTCCCAGGTCGGCACCTGCGCGAAGTGCTACGGCCGCTCGCTGGCCACCGGCAAGCAGGTCGACATCGGCGAGGCGGTCGGCATTATCGCCGCCCAGTCGATTGGCGAACCCGGCACGCAGCTGACGATGCGTACGTTCCACACCGGTGGTGCCGCCTCCGCTGCGGACATTACGCAGGGTCTGCCCCGTGTTCAGGAGCTCTTCGAGGCGCGTAGCCCGAAGGTCGAAGCCAAGATGAACGAGGCAGCCGGCCGCGTCCACATCGACGACGAGGATCCCAGCGCTCGTAAGGTGATCATCACCCGCGACGATGGCAAGGAAGACCTGGTCATCGAGGTGTCGCGTCGCCAGAAGCTCCTCGTGTCCGAGGGCCAGCACATCGCCGCCGGCACCCCGCTGACCGAGGGCCAGCTGGACCCCAAGGAAATCCTGCGCATCATGGGCCGTAACGTGGCCCAGAAGATGCTGGTGGACGAGGTCCAGAAGGTGTACCGCGACCAGGGCGTGGGCATCCACGCCAAGCACATCGAGGTCATCGTCCGTCAGATGCTGCGCCGCGTCACCATCCTGGAGCCCGGCGACACCACGTTCATGCCCGGCGAGCTCGTCGACCGCATGGCGTACCTGACGCAGAACCGCCGCGTCGCGTCCGAGGGCGGCCAGCCCGCCTCCGGCCGCCAGATGCTGATGGGTATCACCAAGGCGTCGCTGGCCACGGATTCGTGGCTGAGTGCCGCGTCCTTCCAGGAGACCACCAAGGTCCTGACTGAGGCCGCCATGAACGGCAAGTCGGACTCCCTGGTGGGCCTCAAGGAGAACGTCATCCTCGGTAAGCTCATCCCGGCTGGCACCGGCCTGTCGCGCTACAACGACGTTATCGTCGAGCCGACGGCTGAGGCCATGGCGAACTCGAACTACTCCGAGGCCGACTTCGGTGACGGCTCCGTGTCCGAGGACTTCCTCGACGCGCTGGGCGCCATCGACTTCGGCATGAACTTCCGCGAGTAGTCCGGTTTCGTGACCGCTTGGGACCCCGGCCTCGTCCGTACACACGTGACGAGGCCGGGGTCCTGTGCGTGGGCACAGCGGCGGGTGCACGGCAGGGGAGGGGCTGGTGGGTGTCAAGTCTTGGGTTGTGTGGAGGCTTGTTGAGGTCGTTTCCTTTTGTGTTGTTGCGTGTTGGTTTTCTGCTTGTTGTGTTGTGATGCCGCTCGGGGTGAGCTGGGGGCATCCTGACTGGCCGCCTTCGTGGTGGTGGTCACCTGTTTGTCGAACCCCTCACCCGAGCCTTGGCCGCCTATTCCGCACGTGAACCCGCTTATCTGAGTGTGGGCAACCGCGCCCACGTGCGGGTTAGGGGGTCGGTGTGCGGGAGAGACGGTTGAAATGTAGGTGTCGGGTTAGCAAGCGGAGACACGTCGCACGAGAGTTTGGGGCGGCGTCGGAGGCGAAGGCGTACTTGTCAAGGATGAATGCTCGAGCCGTGCTACTGCGGCTGAGACCGATGCTTTCGGGATACATGAGGTTGCCGAGGCTTCGCCCACAGACGTAGAGACTCCTGAGTGACGGGAAGATGTCGAATTCCTAAAAGCGTCGCCATGCTGGATCGGAAAGAAGCCATGTCATCAGTGTCGTGCCAGCGTGCGCGGATCACTCTCCAGCCCGCATTGGCCAGGTCGTGCTGGCGGCTGAGCCACTTCCCAGTGTTCTCACGTACCTCCTGCTCGTTATCGCCGAACTTCGTTCGGCCATCAGGTTCGACAATGATCTTCAGGTCAGGAAGGACGATGTCCCCGAAATAGGTGTTGTTTCCTATGATGATCGGACACTGCGTGACGACGCGCCCCGAGTACAGGCTTTTGATAATCCATAGAACCGAGGCCTCGAAAACATTGTCGCAGCCACCGTCAGCAGCTTTGATGAGCGCTTGAGCGCGCAGATAGCCCGAGTGGTTCGGGCATCTGCCGAGTTCAGCGAGCATGTCACCTCGGATATGCTCGCACTTTTCCCGCGAGTCCTCAAGGTTGAACCTGTCGAAACCTGACAGTGAGTGCATCACCATGCATGCTGCGACAAACGCGTCGCGGGGTTGCTCGTTGAGGGTAAGACGAATGACGGCTTCAACCGGTGATTCGGCTTCGAGGCCGTCGATCTGTGAGATGCTCTGAGGAGCTTTGTGTCGGCAAATCACGGGAACACCGGGCACGACCGTGTGTCGGTGCTGTACTGCAGGATAGGGACGGAGCTGGAAATCAGACTTACTTGGCCACGCCTCGACACAGGAGTTGGTTGACCATGTTGGGATTCCATGGAGAAGTAATGCGCTGTTACCAGTAAAAACCAGGCGCTGCGACGACTGATAGTCGAGTGCATGCAGACGCGCGATGTTGATACTTTGCCGGATCTCCCATGGTCGTGCGTCCTGATCACCGTGCAGGCGAACGCGGTAGCCACGTCTGATAAGGAGAATGTCGGGGTCTGCAAGGATCGCGGCACGGCTGTGCCGATGGGTTCGAAGAGTTTCAATGCTGATCATGCTCTAGGTCTATCCCTGGGAAGACCCGAGTTCCAGACGCGATGGGACACCTGTGGATAGTCATCGTGCTGGCGAGTCGCCTGTGCATAGAGGCGCGTAAAGAAGAGCCTGTGGACAGCGTGGCTGTCCTCTGCTTCGTGATGCACAGTCTCCGCTATTGCGAACCTCGGCCCTCTAATCCGCACGTAAACCCTCTAATCGGAGTGTGGGCAAGGGCGCCCACGTGCGGAATAGCGGGTTAACGTGCGGACAAGAGACAGGGTGTCGGCACAGGATGACAGCAAATGCGTGGAAACACTGGCGAGTGAGAACCGTCAGCAGTGCAGATGCGAAATCTCGGCACCGCAGGGATCGTTGCGGATAACAGGAAACCTCAGCACTACGCATGGGAGACGAACCCCGGAAACCAGCCCCGACCTCGTCGATGAGGGACGAAACACAAGGCACACCCTTTGACGCCCGACGAGGTTCCCCGCTATCCTTGAGGGTGGTTCCCGCCTCTGTGGAACCTCTGTGCCCGGGAAACCGGGAGCGGGCTCCGTCCGTCGGAGCTCCGGGCGTCATCCTCTGACCCGCGTGGTTATCATGGCGCACCGGCCCCCTGCGGACACGTGTGCCCACACGGGGGTTTACGGTCGCGGAAGACTGACAATCAGGGCAGCCCCTCGACGTGAGGGGAGGCCGCCGACGGAAAGAAACTGGAGACCCAGTGCCTACCATTCAGCAGCTCGTCCGCAAGGGACGTGTCTCGAAGCGCGCGAAGGTGAAGACCCCCGCGCTGAAGGGCTCCCCCCAGCGTCGCGGCGTGTGCACCCGCGTGTACACCACCACGCCGAAGAAGCCGAACTCGGCTCTGCGAAAGGTCGCTCGTGTGCGCCTTTCGTCCGGCATCGAAGTCACCGCGTACATCCCCGGTGAGGGCCACAACCTGCAGGAGCACTCGATCGTGCTCGTGCGCGGTGGTCGTGTGAAGGACCTGCCCGGCGTGCGTTACCGCATCGTCCGCGGTTCGCTGGACACCCAGGGTGTCCGCGGCCGTCAGCAGGCCCGTTCCCGTTACGGCGCGAAGAAGGAGAAGAAGTAATGCCTCGTAAGGGCCCCGCTCCCCGCCGCCCCCTCGTCGATGATCCGGTCTACGGCTCCAAGGTCGTGACCCAGCTGGTCAACCGCGTCCTCCTCGACGGCAAGAAGACCGTCGCCGAGCGCATCGTCTACGGCGCACTTGAGACCGTTCGCGAGCGCACTGAGCAGGAGCCCGTCTCCGTGCTCAAGCGCGCCCTCGAGAAACATCCGCCCGGCCCTTGAGGTCCGCTCCCGCCGCGTCGGCGGCGCGACCTACCAGGTCCCCGTCGAGGTTCGCCCCGCGCGCGCCACGACTCTCGCCCTGCGCTGGCTGGTCGACTTCTCGCGTCAGCGTCGCGAGAAGACCATGACCGAGCGTCTCGCCAACGAGATCCTCGACGCCTCCAACGGCCTCGGTGCCGCTGTGAAGCGCCGTGAGGACATGCACAAGATGGCTGAGTCCAACCGCGCGTTCGCGCACTACCGCTGGTGATGTAAAGACGAGGCCTGGGCAACCGGGCCTCGTCTCACGCAGCAATAACACCTATCACTTCGAACGAAGGAACCACACTCGTGGCACTAGAGGTGCTGACGGATCTCAACAAGGTCCGCAACATTGGCATCATGGCTCACATCGATGCCGGCAAGACGACCGTGACGGAACGAATCCTGTTCTACACGGGCATCAACTACAAGATCGGCGAGACGCACGACGGCGCCTCGACGACCGACTGGATGGAACAGGAAAAGGAACGCGGCATCACGATTACGTCCGCCGCAGTCACCTCTTTCTGGAACGGTAACCAGATCAACATTATTGACACCCCCGGTCACGTTGACTTCACCGTTGAGGTTGAGCGCTCGCTGCGCGTCCTCGACGGCGCTGTCGCCGTGTTCGACGGCAAGGAGGGCGTTGAGCCCCAGTCCGAGACCGTGTGGCGTCAGGCCGACAAGTACGACGTCCCGCGTATCTGCTTCATCAACAAGATGGACAAGATGGGTGCCGACTTCTACTTCTCGGTTGGCACGATTAAGGATCGTCTCCACGCGACCCCGATCGTCATGCAGCTCCCGATGGGCGCCGAGAACGACTTCGTTGGCAACATCGACCTGCTGACCATGGAGGCGCTGACCTACCCGGCCAAGGACGACAAGGGCAACGACACGCTCGGCTCCCTCGTTGTGCGCGGCCCCATCCCGGAGGAGTACCAGGAGCAGGCCGAGGAGTACCGTGAGGCCCTCGTCGAGGCCGCCGCTGAGGGCTCCGACGAGCTGACCGAGGCCTACCTGGAGAACGGCGACCTGACGCTCGAGCAGATCAAGGAAGGCATCCGCCTCCTGACCATCTCCTCTCGCGCCTTCCCCGTGTACTGCGGTACCGCTCTGCGCAACATGGGCGTGCAGCCCGTCCTCGACGCCGTCGTGGACTTCCTGCCCTCGCCGCTCGACATCGGCGACGTTCGCGGCTTCCTCCCCGGCTCTGAGACCGAGGAAGAGACCGAGGTTCGTAAGCCCGACGAGAAGGAACCCTTCTCCGCTCTGGCCTTCAAGATCGCCGCGCACCCCTTCTACGGCAAGCTCACCTTCATCCGCGTGTACTCCGGCAAGGTTGAGTCCGGTTCCCAGGTCCTCAACTCGACCAAGGGCAAGAAGGAGCGCATCGGCAAGATCTTCCAGATGCACTCCAACAAGGAGAACCCCGTCGACGTGGCGCACGCTGGCCACATCTACGCGGTCATCGGCCTGAAGGACACGACCACGGGTGACACGCTTGCCGCTATCGACAAGCCGATCGTCCTCGAGTCGATGACCTTCCCCGCCCCCGTTATCCAGGTCGCCGTCGAGCCTAAGTCGAAGGCTGACCAGGAGAAGATGGGCGTTGCCATCCAGAAGCTCGCGGAAGAGGACCCGACGTTCACCGTCGAGCTCGATCCCGAGACCGGCCAGACCATCATCGGTGGTATGGGCGAGCTGCACCTCGACATCATCGTCGACCGTATGCGTCGCGAGTTCAAGGTCGAGGCCAACGTGGGTAACCCGATGGTTGCCTACCGTGAGACCATCCGCAAGGCGGTCGAGAAGTACGAGTACACGCACAAGAAGCAGACCGGTGGTTCCGGCCAGTTCGCGCGTGTCATCATCGCCCTTGAACCCCTCCCGGCTGACTCCGAGGAAGAGTACGTGTTCGAGGACAAGGTCACCGGTGGCCGCGTCCCGCGCGAGTACATCCCCTCGGTCGATGCGGGCATCAAGGACGCCATGCAGTCCGGCGTTCTCGCCGGCTACCCGATGGTTGACATCAAGGCCACGCTGCTCGATGGCGCCTACCACGAGGTTGACTCCTCCGAAATGGCGTTCAAGGTTGCTGGCTCGATGGCGCTGAAGGAAGCCGCCAAGAAGGCGAACCCCGTCCTCCTCGAGCCGATCATGGCTGTCGAGGTCCGTACTCCCGAGGAGTACATGGGCGACGTCATCGGTGACCTGAACTCCCGTCGTGGCCAGATCTCCTCGATGGATGAGCAGCACGGCGTCCGCGTCGTCAAGGCTCAGGTGCCGCTGTCCGAGATGTTCGGATACGTGGGCGACCTGCGTTCCAAGACGCAGGGCCGCGCTGTCTACTCCATGGAGTTCGACAGCTACGCCGAGGTTCCGCGCGCCGTCGCGGATGAGATCGTCGGCAAGTCTCGGGGCAACTGAGTCCCACCGGGGGTTCGTGGGGGCAGGGTGACCTGCCCCTGCGAGCCGCCTCACACACAAGTAAACCCAGTAGGTCTCAAGCCCTAGGGGTGTTAAGCTGACACCTAGCCGTAGGCTGAGAATATCTACCCGAGTCCAGGAGGACACAAGTGGCGAAGGCCAAGTTTGAGCGCACCAAGCCGCACGTCAACATCGGCACGATTGGTCACGTTGACCACGGCAAGACGACGCTGACGGCAGCTATCACGAAGGTGCTGCACGACAAGTACCCCGATCTGAACGAGTACACCCCCTTCGATCAGGTCGACAACGCTCCCGAGGAGCGCGATCGTGGTATCACGATCAACGTCTCCCACGTCGAGTACCAGACCGAGGCGCGTCACTACGCTCACGTTGACGCCCCCGGCCACGCCGACTACGTCAAGAACATGATCACCGGCGCTGCCCAGATGGACGGCGCGATCCTCGTGGTCGCCGCCACCGACGGCCCGATGGCCCAGACCCGCGAGCACGTTCTGCTCGCCCGTCAGGTCGGCGTTCCCACCATCCTCATCGCCCTCAACAAGTCCGACATGGTCGACGACGAGGAAATGATGGAACTGGTCGAGGAAGAGTGCCGCGACCTGCTCGAGTCCCAGGACTTCGATCGCGACGCCCCGATCATCCAGGTCTCCGCTCTGAAGGCCCTCGAGGGCGACCCGGAGTGGGTTGCCAAGGTCGAGGAGCTCATGGACGCGGTGGATTCCTACATCCCCACCCCCGAGCGTGACATGGACAAGCCCTTCCTCATGCCGATCGAGGACGTCTTCACGATCACCGGTCGTGGCACCGTCGTCACCGGTCGTGTTGAGCGTGGCAAGCTGCCCATCAACTCCGAGGTCGAGATCCTCGGTATCCGTGAGCCCCAGAAGACCACGGTTACCGGCATCGAGATGTTCCACAAGTCCATGGACGAGGCCTGGGCTGGCGAGAACTGTGGTCTGCTCCTCCGCGGCACCAAGCGCGACGAGGTTGAGCGCGGCCAGGTTGTGGCCCGCCCCGGCTCCATCACGCCCCACACCGAGTTCGAGGGCCAGGTCTACATCCTCAAGAAGGAAGAGGGCGGCCGCCACAACCCCTTCTTCTCGAACTACCGTCCGCAGTTCTACTTCCGTACCACGGACGTGACCGGCGTCATCACCCTCCCCGAGGGCACCGACATGGTCATGCCTGGCGACACCACCGAGATCTCCGTTGAGCTGATCCAGCCCATCGCCATGGAGCCCGGCCTCGGCTTCGCTATCCGTGAGGGTGGCCGCACCGTTGGTTCCGGTCGTGTCACCAAGATCATCAAGTGAATCACCCTCTGAGTTTGTCTCAGGTCTGATTCGCTGCTGATCCAGCGGCATTGAGGGTCCCACCTCCGCAGGAGGTGGGACCCTTCGCTATGCCAGCGCGGGTGGGTGCCTCGTACCTATGGTGTGTGTACGAGGCCGGGGTGCGGGTACGAGGCCGGGGTGCGTGGCGCGCGGGAGGCGAGCGCAGCCACGGCCTCGTAGCGGATTGCCTTGCGTCGGGGTTATTGGACACGACGTGTTGCTGGGGTGTTGATTTTTCGGCTTTGTTGCGCGGAAAAATCGGTGTTTTAGGTGTCGCGTGTACCTCGCTTCTGTGAATGTTGAAGCGCCGTGGGCGTGCGGCTGCCCAATGATTCGTGGTGGATCATCCGCGTGTGATAGCTACTCCAACGTGTCCTGCGTGTGAACCAGCTGACCCGTATGGGGGCTGCCTGTTGCGCACGTTAACCCGCTGTTCCGTACGTGGGCGTGGTTGCCCAGGCTCGGAATAGCGGGCCCACGTGCGGATGAGAAGGCCCCGGCTCGGAATAGCAGGCCCACGTGCGGATGAGAAGGGTGCACCAAGGCATGCAAGGTGCGAACCTCAGCAACATGGCACGTCCTATAGCCCTCGCGTTGTGTGGTCGTCGAGTCGAGCCGTCTACGGGGGAGTGGGGAGCCTGTGGTGGAGGGCGGGGGAGTGGGCACGAGGATGGTGCATTCGCGCACACTACTCCTTGTCACCGCAGGCCATGACGCTGATTTTCGTGACGCTGTGACGCATCCCCAGTTGCGACACGCCCGAGTGCGGGGTACGGTAGTTTCTTGGTGACGGTCAAGGCTGTATCTGCGGATTTGATCGTCGCGTGCGCCACTCTGTCGGTGGTTTCACATGCGAGAACGCCCCCTTGGGTTTGTACCCGTGGGTGGAACTCTGACAGAATGGCACGGTTGCCCCAGCGTATCTGGGGTGGCCCATGCGTGCCATCACGTATGGGTCGGGCAATATGCCCAAGATCTTTGGACAAGACGTCGGTCTGCGCGAGGGATCGCGAGCACAACGGCTGCGACACGCCCGAGTGCGGGGACCGGCGGCGAATCTGTACGAGAAGAGGTAAGACGGCATGGCGGGACAGAAGATCCGCATCCGGCTCAAGTCGTATGACCACGAGGTCATCGACAGCTCCGCGCGCAAGATCGTGGACACCGTACAGCGTGCTGGCGCCACGGTCGTGGGCCCGGTGCCGCTGCCGACCGAGAAGAACGTGTTCGTCGTTATTCGGTCGCCCCACAAGTACAAGGACAGCCGCGAGCACTTTGAAATGCGCACGCACAAGCGGCTCATCGACATCATCGACCCGACCCCCAAGGCCGTCGACTCGCTTATGCGCCTCGACCTGCCTGCGGACGTCAACATCGAGATCAAGCTCTGAGGACATCTGCAATGACTAACAAGAAGCAGCACGCTGGCGCGCCCATCAAGGCGCTGCTCGGCCGCAAGCTCGGCATGACCCAGGTCTGGGATGCCGACGGCCACCTCGTGCCCCTGACTGTCGTGCAGGTCGGCACCAACGTCGTGACCCAGGTTCGTACCGAAGAGGTCGACGGCTACTCCGCTATTCAGCTTGGCTTCGGTGAGATTGACTCCCGTAAGGTCACCAAGCCCCTGCAGGGCCACTTCGAGAAGGCTGGGGTTGCCCCCCGCCGTCACCTCGCTGAGGTCCGCACGTCCGAGCAAGACTCTTACGAGCTCGGTCAGGAACTCGACGCCGCCACCTTCGAGGCTGGCCAGTCCGTCGACGTTTCCGGCACCACCAAGGGCAAGGGCTTTGCCGGCGTTATGAAGCGTCACGGCTTCGCCGGTGTTTCCGCCTCCCACGGTGCGCACCGCAACCACCGCAAGCCCGGCTCCATCGGCGCTTGCGCGACCCCCGGTCGCATCTTCAAGGGCCTGCGCATGGCCGGCCGCATGGGTGGCAACCGTCGTACTGTTCAGAACCTGACGATCCAGGCCGTGGACACCGAGAAGGGTCTGCTGCTCATCAGCGGCGCTATCCCGGGTCCGAAGAACGGCGTGGTCCTGGTTCGCTCCTCCGTGAAGGGTGCGTGATCATGGCTGACGATCGTAACGTTGACGTCATCGACCTCGAGGGCAAGAAGGCGGGTACCGTCGTTCTCCCCGGTTCGACCTTTGACGTCCCCACCAACATTCCGCTGATGCACCAGGTTGTCGTCGCTCAGCTTGCGGCCGCTCGTCAGGGCACGCACGCGACGAAGACCCGCGGTGACGTCGCTGGCGGCGGCAAGAAGCCGTTCCGCCAGAAGGGCACCGGTAACGCTCGCCAGGGCTCCATCCGTGCGCCTCACTTCACCGGCGGCGGCGTCGTCCACGGCCCTCAGCCGCGTGACTACGACCAGCGCACCCCCAAGAAGATGAAGCAGGGCGCGCTGCGCTCCGCTCTGTCCGACCGTGCGCGCGCCGACCGCATCCACGTTGTCACCGCCCTGTTCGAAGGTGAGAAGCCCTCGACCAAGGCTGCTCTGGCCGCCCTGCGCGCCATCGTCGAGGACCGCCAGGCTCTCGTCGTCCTCGAGCGTGGCAACGAACTGACCGCGCTGTCCCTGCGCAACGTTCCCGAGGTTCACGTCCTGTGGGCCGACCAGCTGAACACGTACGACGTCCTGGACGCCGATGACATCGTCTTCACGCAGGCCGCCCTTGAGTCCTTCCTCGGTACCAAGGAGGAGACCAAGTGAGCACGATTGAAGCGGGCAAGAACCCCCGCGACATCATCCTGAAGCCGGTCACCACCGAGAAGTCGCTCGCCCTGATGGACCTGGGCAAGTACACCTTCGAGGTTGACCCCCGCGCGAACAAGACCGAGATCAAGATTGCCCTGGAGCGCATCTTCGGCGTCAAGATCGGTTCCATCGCGACCCAGAACCGCAAGGGCAAGACCTACCGCACCCGTAACGGGATCGGTAAGCGCAAGGACGTCAAGCGTGCCATCGTCACCGTGCGTGAGGGCACCATCGACATCTTCGGCGATCAGGCCTGAGGACCGAAGGGACATTTGAACAATGGGAATTCGCAAGTACAAGCCCACGACTCCGGGCCGTCGCTTCTCGTCTGTCTCTGACTTTGTCGAGATCACGCGCGACACCCCCGAGAAGTCGCTGCTGCGCCCGCTGCACAAGACCGGTGGCCGTAACAACAACGGTCGCGTGACCTCCCGCCACCGCGGCGGCGGCCACAAGCGCCAGTACCGCGTGATTGACTTCCGTCGTCACGACAAGGACGGCGTTCCGGCGACGGTCGCTCACATCGAGTACGACCCCAACCGCACCGCTCGTATCGCTCTCCTGCACTACGCGGACGGCGAGAAGCGCTACATCCTCGCTCCGTCCGGCCTCAAGCAGGGCGATCACATCGAGGCTGGCGTTGGTGCCGACATCAAGCCCGGCAACTCGCTGCAGCTGCGCAACATCCCCCTGGGTACCGTTGTGCACGCCGTCGAACTCTACCCGGGTGGCGGCGCCAAGATCGCTCGCTCCGCTGGCACCTCCGTGCAGCTCGTCGCTAAGGAAGGCCGCTTCGCCCAGCTGCGTATGCCCTCCGGCGAGATCCGCAACGTCGAGGCCACCTGCCGCGCCACCATCGGCGAGGTCGGCAACGCTGAGCAGTCGAACATCAACTGGGGCAAGGCCGGCCGCATGCGCTGGAAGGGCAAGCGCCCGCACGTCCGTGGTGTCGTCATGAACCCGGTTGATCACCCGCACGGCGGTGGTGAAGGCCGTACGTCCGGTGGTCGTCACCCCGTGTCGCCTTGGGGCAAGCCCGAGGGCCGTACGCGTCGTCCGAAGAAGGCGTCCGATCGTCTGATCGTCCGCCGTCGCAAGACCGGCAAGAACCGCTGAGTAGGAGTCGATTGAAATGCCGCGTAGTTTGAAGAAGGGCCCGTTCGTCGACGACCACCTGCTCAAGAAGGTCGACGCCGCGAACGAATCCGGCTCGAAGAACGTCATCAAGACCTGGTCGCGTCGCTCGGTCATCACCCCGGACTTCCTGGGTCTGACCATCGCCGTCCACGACGGCCGTAAGCATGTGCCCGTTTTCGTCACCGAGTCGATGGTGGGCCACAAGCTCGGCGAGTTCGCTCCCACGCGCACTTTCCGCAGCCACGACAAGGACGATCGTAAGGGACGTCGGCGCTGAGCCGGCCCCACGGAAGAAGAGGCAGATACATGGAAGCCAAGGCGCAGGCGCGATTCATCCGCGTCACGCCCCAGAAGTCCCGCCGTGTTGTGAACGAGGTTCGCGGCAAGCGTGTTCTGGAGGCCGCCGACATTCTGCGGTTCGCCCCGCAGGCCGTCGCCACCGATGTCCGCAAGGTGCTGCTGAGCGCAGTCGCCAACTCGAAGGTCAAGGCTGAGAACGCCGGCGAGACCTTCAACGAGGCCGATCTGCTCGTGCTCGAGGCATACGTGGACGAGGGTCCGACCATGAAGCGCATCCGTCCCCGCGCTCAGGGACGCGCCGGTCGTATCCTCAAGCGCACCTCCCACATCACCATCGTGGTGGGGACCAAGGAAGACAAGAAGAAGGGAGACCGCTGATATGGGTCAGAAGGTCAACCCCCGCGGGTTCCGTCTGGGAATCACGACTGACCACCGGTCTCGCTGGTTCTCCGACTCCACCACCAAGGGACAGCGCTACGCGGACTACGTGGCCGAAGATGTCGCGATCCGCAAGTTCCTGACCGACAACCTCGAGCGCGCCGGCATCGCCGAGGTGGCAATCGAGCGTACGCGTGACCGCGTTCGCGTCGACCTGCACACCGCCCGCCCGGGCATCGTCATCGGTCGCCGTGGTGCCGAGGCCGACCGCCTGCGCGTTCAGCTCGAGAAGCTGACGGGCAAGCAGGTTCAGCTGAACATCCTCGAGGTCAAGAACCCCGACCTCGAAGCGCAGCTCGTTGCGCAGGGCATCGCCGAGCAGCTCGCTGCCCGCGTGTCCTTCCGTCGTGCGATGCGTAAGGGCATTCAGTCCGCGCAGCGCGCTGGCGCCAAGGGCATTCGTGTCCAGGTGTCCGGCCGTCTGGGTGGCGCCGAAATGTCCCGCTCCGAGTTCTACCGCGAGGGCCGCGTGCCGCTGCACACCCTCCGCGCGAACATCGACTACGGATTCCACGAGGCCCGCACGACCTTCGGTCGCATCGGCGTCAAGGTGTGGATCTACAAGGGCGACATCACCGAGCGCGAGTTCGCTCGCCAGCAGGCCGAGCAGGCCCAGCGTGGCGGACGCCGCGATGGCCGCCGTGGCCCCCGCCGCGGTGGACGCCCCAACCAGGAGACCGCTGCGCAGCAGGCCCCCCGTGAGGCTTCCGCCTCCGAGGCCGCTGCGCCCACGACCGGATCGGAGGCCTGAGCCCAATGCTCATTCCCCGTCGGACTAAGTACCGCAAGCAGCACCGTCCTCACCGCACTGGCTTCGCGTCCGGTGGCACCGAACTGGCGTTCGGCGACTACGGCATCCAGGCTCTCGAGGGTGCGTACATCACCAACCGTCAGATTGAGGCGGCTCGTATTGCCGTGACCCGTCACATCAAGCGTGGCGGTAAGGTCTGGATCAACATTTTCCCGGACCGCCCGCTGACCAAGAAGCCCGCCGAAACTCGAATGGGTTCCGGTAAGGGTGCTCCGGAGTGGTGGGTTGCCCCCGTCAAGCCCGGACGTGTCATGTTCGAGCTGGCAGGCGTCCCCGAGGAGCTCGCTCGCGAGGCCTCAGCCGTGCCCAGCACAAGCTTCCTATCAAGACCCGTTTCGTGGTCCGAGAGGGTGGTGACATCTGATGGCAGATAAGGGTCTGACCACCGAGGCGCTCGACGCCATGGACAATGCCCAGCTCACCAAGGAGCTGGAGAAGGCCAAGGCCGAGCTGTTCAACCTGCGTTTCGCGCAGGCCGTTGGCAACCTCGAGGATCACGGTCGCATGAAGACCGTGCGCCGCGACATTGCCCGGATCTACACCATCGCGCGTGAGCGGGAGCTTGGCTACCGCACCGCCCCGAGCACTGAGGAGTGAGCCTGATGGCAGAAACCACCGCTCGTAACGAGCGTAAGGTCCGTCGCGGCTACGTCGTCAGCGACAAGATGGACAAGACCGTTGTCGTCCAGATCGAGGACCGCGTCAAGCACGCCCTCTACGGCAAGGTCATGCGCAAGAACAAGAAGGTCAAGGTTCACGACGAGCACAACGAGTGCGGCGTCGGCGATCTCGTCCTCATCATGGAGACCCGCCCGCTGTCGGCCACCAAGCGCTGGCGCGTTGTGGAGATCCTCGAAAAGGCGAAGTGACCTTCGCTCACAGACCGAAATCCGTTCGGCAAGGCTCGACCGGTACAACCCGGGAGAGAACCGGCACGACGACAGGAGTCAATAGAAAATGATCCAGCAGGAGTCGCGACTGAAGGTCGCCGACAACACAGGGGCCAAGGAGATCCTGACCATCCGTGTTCTCGGTGGCTCGGGTCGGCGCTACGCGGGTATCGGCGACACGATCGTCGCCACCGTGAAGGACGCCATCCCCGGCGGCAACGTCAAGAAGGGCGAAGTCGTCAAGGCAGTGATCGTTCGCACGCGTAAGGAAACCCGCCGCCCCGACGGTTCCTACATTCGTTTCGACGAGAATGCGGCCGTCATCATCAACAACAATGGCGAGCCGCGTGGCACGCGTATCTTCGGCCCCGTGGGCCGCGAGCTGCGCGACAAGAAGTTCATGCGTATCGTCTCCCTCGCTCCGGAGGTGATCTGATCCATGGCAGCCAAGATTCGTAAGAATGACCTCGTGGAGGTCGTTCGCGGACGCACGTCCGACGAGCAGGCGCTGGCCAAGCGCAACGCCCGCCGCGCCGAGGAGGGCCTCGAGCCCTTGAAGCCCGGCGACAAGGGCAAGCAGGGCCGCGTCATCCAGGTGTTCCCGGCCGAGGGCAAGGTCCTCGTCGAGGGCGTCAACCTCAAGACGCGCCACGTGCGCCAGGGCCAGCAGGGTAGCGCTGGCGGCATCGAGACCATCGAAGCCCCCATCTCGCTGTCCAAGGTCGCTCTGGTCGACCCCGAGACCAAGAAGCGCGTTCGCGTCGGTTTCCGCGAGGACACCGTTGAGCGCGGCGGCCGCACCCGCACCGTCCGAGTCCGCGTGACCCGTGGCGGCGCGAAGCGCGGCGTTGAGCAGGGCAAGGAGATCTGAGCATGGCCCCGCGTCTGAAGGAAAAGTACGTCTCCGAGATCCGCGAGGCGCTCCGTGCTGAGTTCAAGCACGAGAACGTCATGCAGGTCGGCGGACTGACGAAGATCGTCGTCAACATGGGTGTCGGCGAGGCCGCTCGCGATTCGAAGGCACTCGAGGGCGCGATCCGCGACCTCACCGCTATCACCGGCCAGAAGCCCGTGACCACCCGCGCCAAGAAGTCCATCGCGCAGTTCAAGCTGCGTGAGGGGCCAGGCGATCGGTGCGCACGTCACGCTTCGCGGTGACCGCATGTGGGAGTTCCTGGACCGCCTCCTCTCGACGGCGCTTCCCCGTATCCGTGACTTCCGCGGACTGTCCTCCAAGCAGTTCGACGGTCACGGTAACTACACCTTCGGTCTCACGGAGCAGTCGATGTTCCACGAGATCGACCAGGACTCGATCGACCGAGTGCGCGGCATGGACATCACGGTTGTCACCTCGGCCACCACCGACGAAGAGGGTCGCGCCCTTCTCCGTCACCTCGGCTTCCCGTTCAAGGAGGACTGACCCATGGCCAAGACATCCCTGAAGGTCAAGGCTGCCCGCAAGCCGAAGTTCGGCGTGCGTGCCTACACCCGGTGCAACCGTTGCGGTCGTCCGCACTCGGTGTACCGCAAGTTCGGACTGTGCCGCGTGTGCCTGCGCGAGCTCGCCCACCGTGGCGAACTCCCCGGTGTCACCAAGAGCAGCTGGTAAAACGAACGTCGCAGGTCCCGGGTAACCGGAGAAACCGCGACGAGGAAGGGGGAATAAACCCCCATGACAATGACAGACCCGATTGCAGACATGCTGACGCGTCTGCGCAACGCGAATCGTGCGCACCACGATACGGTCTCCATGCCGTACTCGAAGCTCAAGAACGCGATTGCGAACATCCTGGTCGAGGAAGGCTACATTGCCTCGACCACCGTCGAGGATGCCCGCGTGGGCAAGACCCTGACGATCAACCTGAAGTACGGCTCGCACCGTGAGGCTGCGATCCAGGGGCTCAAGCGCGTGTCCAAGCCCGGTCTGCGCGTGTACGCCAAGTCCACCAACCTGCCCAAGGTCCGCGGCGGCCTCGGCGTGGCTATCCTGTCCACGTCCTCCGGCCTGCTCACCGACCGTCAGGCAGCCGAGAAGGGTGTGGGTGGGGAAGTCCTCGCCTACATCTGGTGATGAGGAGGCTGAACAATGTCGCGAATTGGTAAGAACCCCATCGCTATCCCCGCCGGCGTCGACGTCGTGATCGACGGCCAGAACGTGACCGTGAAGGGCCCCAAGGGCACCCTCTCTCACGTTGTTGCCGAGCCGATCACCGCGAAGATCGAGGACGGCCAGGTTGTCGTCGAGCGTCCGAACGACGAGCGCACCTCGCGTTCGCTCCACGGACTGTCCCGCACCCTGATCGCCAACATGATCGTTGGCGTGACTGAAGGCTACAAGAAGGATCTCGAGATCACGGGTACCGGTTACCGCGTGGTTGCCAAGGGCAAGGACCTTGAGTTCTCCCTGGGCTTCTCCCACACGATCACCATTACCCCGCCCGAGGGCATCGAGTTCACGATTGCGCCGAAGTCCCAGACGCTGTTCTCGGTGTCCGGTATCGACAAGCAGCTCGTCGGCGAGACTGCTGCTCGCATCCGCAAGCTGAAGAAGCCTGAACCCTACAAGGGCAAGGGCATCCACTACGTGGGCGAGACCATCCGTCGCAAGGTCGGAAAGGCTGGTAAGTGATGGCTTACTCGATCAAGGGGCAAGGGCAAGTTCGTCGCTCGCAAGCGCCGTCACCTCCGCCTCCGCAAGAAGATCAACGGCACGCCCGAGCGTCCCCGTCTGGTCGTCACCCGTTCGAACCGCCACATGGTGGCTCAGGTCATCGACGATACGGTTGGCCACACCCTGGTGTCGGCTTCCGACATCGAGGCCGACGTCGCCGGTGCCGAGGGTACGAAGACCGACAAGGCTCGCAAGGTCGGCGCGCTGATCGCCGAGCGTGCGAAGGCCGCCGGTATCTCCGCCGTCGTCTTCGACCGTGGTGGTAACAAGTACGCAGGTCGCGTTGCGGCCGTTGCCGAGGCCGCCCGTGAGGGCGGACTCGAGCTGTGAACGAGCCGAAAGAAAGAGAGATCATCTGATGGCTGCACAGCAGCGAGACAGGAACGGTTCGGGCGCGGGCGAGAACAACGATCGCCGTGAGCGCCGCTCCGGCCGCGGCAACGATCGCGATAACCGCCGGAACAACGAGAACAAGAACGAGTACATCGAGCGCGTCGTTACGATCAACCGCGTGTCCAAGGTCGTGAAGGGTGGACGTCGTTTCTCCTTCACCGCCCTGGTTGTCGTGGGTGACGGCGAAGGCACGGTGGGCGTCGGCTACGGAAAGGCCAAGGAAGTTCCCCAGGCTATTTCCAAGGGCGTCGAGGAGGCGAAGAAGAACTTCTTCCGCGTCCCGATGATCCGCCGCACGATCACGCACGTGGTGCAGGGTCGCGATACCGCCGGTATCGTCCTGCTCCGACCGGCTGCCCCCGGTACCGGCGTTATCGCCGGCGGCCCGGTGCGCGCCGTCCTGGAAGCCGCGGGCGTCCACGACGTGCTCACCAAGTCGCTGGGCTCGTCCAACGCGATCAACATCGTCCACGCGACGGTTGACGCACTCAAGCAGCTCGAGCAGCCCGAGGCTGTCGCCGCTCGACGCGGCCTGCCCCTCGAGCGCGTTGCTCCCGCGTCCATGCTGCGCGCTCGCGCAGAGGGCGAGGCCGAGAAGCGCGCGGCTGCCGAGGCCGCCGAGGCCGACAAGGCCGCTGCAGGGGAGGCTAAGTGATGGCGAAGAACATCAAGATCACGCAGGTCAAGTCCTCTGCTCACGCGAAGCAGAACATGAAGGACACGCTGCGCACCCTCGGGCTGCGCAAGATCGGCCAGAGTGTCGTGCGTGAGCAGACGGAAGCCGTTCTGGGCGCCGTTCGCACCGTGCGTCACCTGGTGACCGCTGAGGAGGTCGACTGACAATGGCGGACTCCACGAAGAAGACGCAGATCGTTAAGCTGCACCACCTGCGTCCTGCCCCGGGAGCCAAGACCGCGAAGACCCGCGTGGGTCGCGGTGAGGGTTCGAAGGGTAAGACCGCTGGCCGTGGCACCAAGGGCACGAAGGCCCGTTACCAGGTTGCTGCCGGCTTCGAGGGTGGCCAGATGCCGATTCACATGCGTCTGCCGAAGCTTCGCGGCTTCAAGAACCCCTTCCGCGTTGAGTACCAGGTCGTGAACGTTGGCAAGCTCGGGGAACTCTTCCCCGAGGGCGGCAAGGTCACGGTCGAGGATCTCATCGCCAAGCACGCCGTTCGCGATTCCGCGCCCGTTAAGGTGCTCGGTTCCGGCGAACTCAGCGTGAAGCTCGAGGTTGAGGTCGACTCCTGGTCGTCCTCCGCCGAGGCGAAGATCACTGCCGCTGGCGGGTCCATCTCGGCCCGCTGAGGTCAGACGGGGGTGGTCCTTGACAGGACCACCCCCGTTATCTTTGCCCGCTCGCGCCGGAAGAAGGTTGTCAAACCATCTCTCACGCGCGAACGCATAGCCCCGGGCGTCCGGGGCGCACGCACGCCGAGTTTCGTTAAATACGCGGACGTGCGTTCTGTTTAATGATTGGATCTCGCCATTTCTCACCCCGTGTCGGGTAAGCTAAGTCAGTCTAGGGGCTGTGCCCCGCTGCCCATCATTCGTAGGAGGAAGCCTTGCTCGGTGCATTTGCCCAGGCGTTCCGTACCCCCGACTTGCGTCGGAAACTGCTCTTTACTCTGTTCATCATGGCCGCGTTCCGGCTCGGGTCGTTTATTCCGACGCCCGGGCGTCGACTCGCAGGCTGTGCAGCGCTGCATGGCGCAGGAGTCTCAGGCGTCGCTGCTTGACCTCGTGAACCTGTTCTCGGGCGGTGCTCTGCTGCAGCTCTCGATCTTCGCGCTGGGCATCATGCCCTACATCACCGCGTCGATTATCATCCAGCTGCTGCGGGTCGTGATTCCCCGATTCGACGACCTGCACAAGGAAGGACAGACGGGACAGGCGAAGCTGACACAGTACACGCGCTACCTGACGATCTTCCTCGGCGTCCTTCAGGCGACGACGACGATTTCGCTGGCGCGTAGCGGCCAGCTCTTCCAGTCGTGCTCGGAGCCGGTCATTCGTGACCAGACTGTGCTGACCTTCATCATGATGATCATCGTCATGATGGCTGGCACCGGCGTCATCATGTGGCTGGGCGAACTCATCACGGAGCGCGGCATCGGCAACGGCATGTCCCTCCTGATCTTCACCTCGATTGCGGCCCGTCTGCCCGAGCAGCTGCTGTCGATCGGCCAGGCCGGCAAATGGGGTTCGGTCGCCGCTATCGTCGCGCTTCTGCTCGTCGTGGCCATCGCCGTTGTCTATGTTGAGCAGGCGCAGCGCCGAATCCCGGTGCAGTACGCCAAGCGTATGATCGGTCGCCGCCAGTACGGCGGGACGACGACGTACATCCCGCTGAAGATCAACATGGCGGGCGTTATCCCCGTCATTTTCGCCTCCTCGATCCTGGCTCTGCCTCCGATGATTGCCCAGTTCGGCAAGCCTCAGGATGCGTGGGTCCAGTGGATCTCCGGCCACTTCACGCAGGGCAGCACGTTCTACCTGACGATCTACGCCCTTATGACCCTCTTCTTCGCCTTCTTCTACACGGCGATTACGTTCAACCCGGACGAGGTCGCGGACAACATGAAGAAGTACGGAGGCTTTATCCCCGGGTATCGTGCGGGTCGCCCCACGGCCGAGTACCTGCGCTACGTGATTAATCGGATCACGTCCGCTGGCGCCCTCTACCTGGTGATTATCGCGCTCTTGCCGTCGCTGGCTATCATCCCGCTGAAGCTGTCGAGCTCGCAGATGCCCTTCGGTGGCACGACGCTCCTCATCATCATCGGCGTTGGTCTGCAGACGGTGAAGGAAATCAACACCCAGCTGCAGCAGCATCACTACGAAGGATTCCTGAAATGACAGTCGTCATCCTCCTTGGCCCTCCCGGAGCTGGCAAGGGCACCCAGGCCTCGCGCATCGCTGAGCGCCTGGATATCCCCGCCATTTCGACGGGTGACATCTTCCGCGCGAACATGGCGGAGGGCACGGAGATCGGCAAGCAGGCGCAGGCCTACATGGACCGCGGCGAGTTTGTTCCGGACTCGGTCACGAACGCCATGGTCAAGGCACGCCTGGCAGCCCCCGACACCGCGAAGGGCTTCCTGCTGGATGGCTACCCGCGTTCCGTGGAGCAGGCTCACGTGCTGCGCGACATGCTCCTGGATCTGGGCACGTCCATCGACGTCGTCCTGGAGATCCAGGTGGATGAAGACGAGGTCGTGGAGCGTATGCTCAAGCGCGCGCAGGAACAGCACCGCACCGACGACACCGAGCCCGTCATGCGCCACCGCCTCGAGGTCTACCACCAGCAGACGGAGCCCGTTGCCACGTACTACGTGGACCAGGACCTGCTCGAGGTCGTGGATGGACGCGGCACCATCGACGAGGTGACGGAGCGTATCTTCGCGATCCTGGACTCGGTGGCGAAGTAAACGATGCCTCACATCGAGCTCAAGACCGTCGAACAGCTCCGCTGGATGCGCGAGGCCGGATTGGTCGTCGCGTCTATCCACGAGGCGCTGCGGGCTGCGGTTCGCCCGGGAATTACGACTCGGGAGCTGGACGAGGTGAGTGCTCAAGCTATTGCTGACGGCGGCGGCACGTCGAACTTCCTCGGCTACTACGGCTATCCGGCGACGGTGTGCATCTCTGTCAACGACGTCATCGTCCACGGCATCCCCGGCGACTACGAGCTGGCCCCCGGCGACATCGTGTCTTTCGACTGCGGAGCCTTCATCGAACGAGGCGGCAAGCAGTGGCACGGCGACGCCGCGTTCAGCGTCATCGTCGGCGAGCAGTTCATTGAGGACGCGGACTTCGCGGCTGGCACACGCGCCACTGGCACAATCGCCGGAGTCGACGAGGACCTGCTCCGGGAACGTCGCGAACTCGACGCTGTTACACGTGAGTCACTGTGGGCCGCCCTCGCGGGCCTCGCGACCGGCAAACGCATCAGCGCCGTCGGCAAGGCAGTCGAGACGGTTGTCGCCGAGAACGCCCTCATCAACGGCTGGGAGGCCGGCATCGTCGAAGAGTTCGTGGGACACGGCATCGGCACGAGGATGCACATGCCTCCGGACGTCCTCAACTACAACGTTCGCGGTATCCAGGCTCGCCTCAAGCCCGGCATGGTCCTCGCAGTCGAGCCGATGCTCACACGCGGAGATATCGCCTCGCAGACGGATGACGACGAGTGGACGGTGCGCACGGTCGACGGCCGCGACGCAGCCCACTGGGAGCACTCGATTGCGATCACGGCGGACGGCGTGAGCGTCCTGACCGCACGCGATGGGGGAGTGGCAGGCCTGGCACCCTACGGTGTCACGCCAGTCTCGCTCGACTGACATCACAGACGGCTTCGGGCCCGGTACTCGGTGGAGTGCCGGGCCCGAGTCCTATATCGACGAGGTCGTGGCTGCGTCACAGGTAGCCACCGGTCGCTCGGGTTCGCGGTGCCTTCTGGACCTGGTGAACCTGTCTTGGTGCCTGAGGGCGGCGGCCCGCCCGCGAGATCGCCACACGCGAGCCTTCGGCTCGGAGTAGTCGATCTCGAAGCCCGGCCAGGCCCTGCCGCCGCCCTCAGGCACCCGGGAATGCACCTTGGCCCGCCGGCACCCTCCACACTGGTGGCGTGGGTGTGTCGTGGGCGGCCAGGCCCTGCGGTCCCGACGGCACCCTCCACACCGGTGGCGTGGGTGTGTCGTGAGTGGCCAGGCCCTGCCGCCGCCCTCAGGCACCGAGGTTGTGGCTGCGTCACTGGTAGTCACTTGGCGCACGAGTCTGCAGTGGCTGCGTCGCCGGTGTTCTGGGTGCCGTCGGGCCCGCCCGCCCGCTCGCCCTCCGCGCCGCGAGCCTGCGGCTCGGCGCGTCGGCTCGAAGCCCGGCCAGGCCCTGCCGTCGTCCTCAGGCACCCGGGAATGCGCCCTGGCCCGCCGACACCCTCCACACCGGTGGCGTGGGTGTGTCGTGGGCGGCCAGGCCCGAACGTGGCGGATCCACGGCCTCGGCGCAGAATTACCGTGCACACGACGGCGTGTGCGAAAATGTGACGGATTGAACGTGAGCGAACCGACAGAGCATAGCACTATCGCCCGGGGTGTGCATGCCGTAGAGTAGTTCCTTGGGCGTATCCACATGTCATCCCTGACAAGGGGTGCCCAGCGGCATCCGCCGCAACCTATCCGAGACATGTAGAGGATAAACGGAGGATATGGCGAAGAAAGACGGCGTCATTGAGATGGAAGGCACGGTCGTTGAGGCCTTGCCTAACGCGATGTTCCGTGTGGAACTCAAGAATGGCCACGTGGTTCTCGGCCATATTGCGGGAAAGATGCGTCAGCACTACATCCGCATCCTGCCCGAGGACCGAGTTGTCGTCGAGCTGAGCCCCTACGACCTCTCCCGAGGCCGTATCGTCTACCGCTACAAGTGACCCGACACAAACTGCCCGACGGGCAGTGGAGGTAACAACCATGAAGGTCAAGCCGAGTGTCAAGAAGATCTGTGACAAGTGCAAGGTGATTCGTCGCCACGGCAACGTCATGGTCATCTGCGACAACCCCAGGCACAAGCAGCGCCAGGGCTGAGACCCGCTGCGACCCGCGGGGCATCACGCCCCACAGCATCACTCTGAGCGCCCACCCGTGGGCGACCCTCGGTTCGGAGGCCGGGGCCGTGCTGCTCGCCCGGACTGAGCGATGACGACCTCCGATGAACAACTGGAGCAACATCACCATGGCACGTATTGCCGGCGTCGACCTCCCCCGCGAGAAGCGGCTCGAGATCGCGCTCACATACATCTACGGAGTCGGCCGCACCCGCGCGGCAGAGACCCTCGCCGCCACCGGCGTCAGCCCGGACACTCGCGTCAAGGACGCGACGGAAGAGGATCTCGTCAAGCTTCGTGACTATATTGAGGCAAACTTCAAGGTTGAGGGTGACCTCCGCCGTGAGGTTCAGGCCGACATTCGTCGCAAGATTGAAATCGGTTCGTACCAGGGCCTTCGCCACCGTCGTGGCCTGCCGGTCCACGGTCAGCGCACCAAGACCAACGCGCGTACCCGCAAGGGTCCCAAGCGCACCGTTGCAGGCAAGAAGAAGGCCAAGTAAGGCCTAGGAGAGTCCGTCCCCTCGGGGACGCTTTCCGCGACAAGAAGGAACTGAACCAGAAATGGCAGCAGCAAAGACCTCGCGCTCGGGCGGTGCCCGCAAGCCGCGTCGCAAGATTTCGAAGAACGTCACCAACGGCCACGCCTACATCAAGTCGACGTTCAACAACACCATCGTTTCCCTGACGGACCCCACCGGCGCGGTTGTCGCCTGGGCGTCCTCCGGCCAGGTTGGCTTCAAGGGTTCGCGTAAGTCCACCCCCTTCGCCGCGCAGCTCGCGGCCGAGGCGGCGGCTCGTCGCGCCCAGGAGCACGGCATGAAGAAGGTTGACGTCTTCGTCAAGGGTCCCGGCTCCGGTCGTGAGACCGCGATCCGCTCCCTGCAGGCCGCCGGCCTCGAGATCGGCTCGATTCAGGACGTCACGCCTCAGGCCTTCAACGGCACCCGCCCGCCGAAGCGCCGCCGCGGCTGACTTGTGGACGGGAGGGCGCGTCCCTCCCCACGTCTGAACCTTCGCGTTCACACTCCCTTAGCCTGCTCACGCAGGTTCCCACATCCGGTGTCATATAGCGGGCACCGGTCAGAAAGGAATAGACGTGCTCATTGCAGAGCGACCCATCCTGACCGAAGAAAAGGTCAGCGACCTGCGCTCCCGTTTCACCCTGGAGCCCCTCGAGCCCGGGTTCGGCTACACGCTGGGTAACTCCCTGCGTCGCACCCTCCTGTCCTCGATCCCGGGTGCAGCGGTGACGTCCATCCGCATCGATGGCGTCCCCCACGAGTTCCGCACGATCGAAGGTGTGAAGGAAGATGTCGCTGAGATCATCCTGAACATCAAGCAGATCGTCCTGTCCAGCGAGAATGACGAGCCTGTCGTCATGTACCTGCGCAAGGCTGGCCCCGGCGAGGTCCTCGCCGGCGACATCACGCCTCCCGCCGGGTGTCGAGATCCACAACCCCGATCTGCGTCTTGCCACCCTCAACGAGAAGGGCAAGCTGGAGATCGAACTGACCGTCGAACGTGGCCGTGGCTACGTCTCTGCCGCTCAGAACAAGGATCCGCAGGCCGAGATTTCCCGCATCCCGATCGACTCGATCTACTCGCCCGTCGTCAAGGTGACCTACAAGGTCGAGGCGACGCGTGTCGAGCAGCGCACCGACTTTGATCGCCTCGTCATCGACGTGGAGACCAAGCCGGCGATCACCCCGCGCGATGCCCTGGCCTCGGCCGGCAAGACGCTGGTGGAGCTGTTCGGCCTCATGCGTGAACTGAACGAGGAAGCGGAAGGCATCGAGGTGGGTCCGTCCACTACGGACGCCACCCTCGCAGCCGATCTGGCTCTCCCGATCGAGAACCTGAACCTGCAGTCGCGTTCCTACAACGCGCTGCGTCGCCGCGGCATCCTGACCGTCGGCGAGCTGGTTGCTCACTCGGAGGCCGACCTGCTCGACATCCGCAACTTCGGTACCAAGTCGATCGAAGAGATCAAGGAGTCCCTGGCGGCTCTCGGCATGACGCTGAAGGACTCGGTGATGCCGAGCTTCGGCGACTCGGAGTCCGCCGCGATCTTTTCGGACGACCAGTCCATCTGACCCCGTGCGTCCGATGGACGCATTGAATCCGTAGGAGAAACACATGCCCACCCCCAAGAAGGGTGCTCGTCTGGGCGGAAGCCCGGCACACCAGAAGCTGATTCTGTCGAACCTGGCGGCTCAGCTCATCGAACACCGCGGCCTCACGACCACGGAGGCGAAGGCCAAGATGCTGCGCCCCTACGTCGAGAAGCTGATCACCAAGGCCAAGCGCGGCGACCAGCACGCTCGCCGCACGGTCCTGAAGAAGATCCCCAACAAGGGCATCGTCGCGATCCTCTTCGAGGAACTCGTTCCCGCGATGGATTCCGAGCGCGCTGGCGGCTACACCCGCCTGATCCGCGTCGGCAACCGCAAGGGTGACAACGCTCCCCTGATGCGCATCGAGCTCGTCATGGAGAAGGTCGAGAAGAAGGCTGTCGTCAAGGCCGCCGAGAAGACGGCTGAGAAGGCCGCCGAGGCCAAGGCTGTTGCCGCCGAGGCTGAGGAAGCCGCTGAGGCTGCCGCCGAGCGCGCTGAAGAGGCTCGCGAGGAAGGCGATCTCGCCAAGGCCAACGAGGCCGAGGAAGTCGCCGAGGAGGCCGGCAAGGCTGAAGACGCCGCCGAGCAGGCCGCCGAAGAGAAGTGACGCCTGGTCACTGATCGACTCGAGTAAGGGCCGGATACCCCGCGAGGGGTATCCGGCCCTTGTCGTATCCGGTAGCCTGAAGCCATGACACGTGAGATGACGCTGGCTATTGACTGCGGCGGGGGTGGCATCAAAGGATCCGTCGTGGATGAGCGCGGAACCATGATGGCTCCGGCACGCCGCGTACCGACACCGTACCCGCTGCCCCCGGAGCTGCTCGTGGAGACCGCGGTGGGCCTGGCGAAGGAGCTGCCGCCCGCGACCCGCGTGACGATGGGCATGCCCGGCATGATCCGTCACGGTGTCGTCATCGCGACCCCTCACTACATCACCCGCGATGGGCCGCGTTCGCGCGTGCTTCCCGAGCTGGTCGAGCGCTGGGATCACTTCGACATGGGCCGCGCGATCGAGCAGGCGCTGAGCCTGCCGACGAAGGTCCTGAACGACGCCGAGGTCGCCGGCGCGGGCGCGATTACGGGCCGCGGCCTCGAAATGATCATTACGCTGGGGACCGGCTTGGGCAACGCCGTGTTTGACGGCGGGCAGCTGGCCCCCCACGTCGAGGTCTCCCAGGGACCCGTGCGTTGGGGCCTGACCTACGACGACTACATCGGCGAGCATGAGCGCCTGCGCCTCGGTGACGTGCACTGGTCGCGCCGCATCCGGCGCGTCGTAGACGGCCTGCGCCCGATGTATATGTGGGATCGCCTGTACCTGGGTGGCGGTAACTCGAAGCGAATCACGGCTTCGAACCTGCGGCTCATGGGCGACGACGTCATCGTCGTGCCCAACGACGCGGGAATCATCGGTGGCGTTCGGGCGTGGGAACTGTGACACGCCGCCTGCGCCTAGACCTCGGCTACGACGGCACCGACTTTCGCGGGTGGGCCGCCCAGCCGGGCCTGCGTACCGTCCAGGGAGAGATCGAAGCGGCCCTCGCCATGGCCTCGCGCGAAGAGGCGGCGACGACCGTCGCTGGACGCACCGACGCGGGCGTGCACGCGCGCCATCAGGTCTGTCACGTCGACCTCAGCGACGAGGCCTGGGCGCGGCTGACGCCCAGGGGAGGGGAATCTGCTGAGGCGACCACGGCCTCGTTCATCGTGCGCAGACTGAACAAGATCCTCTCGGGGCGCTACGGCGAGCGCGCACGCGGGCGCGACCTGGCCGCCGCGCGAGGCACCTGCGACGTGCGCATCTACTCGGCGGAGGTCGTCGATGCGAGTTTTGATGCGCGATTTCTCCGCGCTCGGTCGCCGCTACGCCTACCGCGTGTCGGATCACCCCGAGCCGCTCGGGCGCTGGGACCGACTGTGGGTCGAGGACCCCCTGGACGAGGCGGCCATGAACGAGGCCGGGGCGCGCCTCCTCGGGGAACACGACTTCCTCGGGTTCTGCCGTCCGCGCGAGGGCGCAACGACGATTCGTACCCTGCGGGCCCTGCGCGCCGAGCGAGATGTCGAAGGTACCCTCGTCGTCCGTGTTGAGGCCGACGCTTTTTGTCACTCGATGGTCCGTTCGCTCGTCGGTGCCCTCCTCCTCGTGGGGCAGGGGGTACGCGACACCGACTACCCGGCGCAGATTCTGCGCGCCCGCTCCCGTGCGAACGCCGCACCCTATCGCGCCGGCCCACGGCCTTACCCTCGAAGGCGTTGACTATCCCGAGCCTTCCCAGTGGGCCGCGCGCGCCAAGCAGGCCCGGGCCAGGCGCGATGCATGCTGCGGTGATAAGTGCTGAGGAATGTGACACAGTGTCCGTCGCGCTTTGACCGTCGGCCCTGCGTGCCGATAATATGGCAAGTGCTGTGCGTTGGCAGAGTACCTAGTGTCTCCCACTCGCTAGGAGCGCTCGCCGACGCCTCGCGCGAACCGTTTCATCGTGGATGCCCCCGGAAAAACCGGCGCGGCGTCCCATGACCAAACAAGAATTGAAGGTTACGCCCGTGCGCACCTATTCACCCAAGCCCGGGGACGCGGACAAGAAGTGGTACGTCATTGACGCCACCGACGTCGTCCTCGGTCGCCTGGCAGCTCAGACCGCTGCCCTCCTCCGTGGGAAGCACAAGCCGACGTTCGCCCCTCACATGGACATGGGCGACTACGTCATCATCATCAACGCGGACAAGGTTGCCCTCACCGGCAAGAAGCTGGACCAGAAGATGGCGTACCGCCACTCCGGACGTCCCGGCGGCCTGACCGCGACCGCTTACCGTGACCTCCTCGCCGCGACGCCCGAGCGCGCCGTCGAGAAGGCCGTTAAGGGCATGCTTCCCCACAACTCCCTCGGCCGCGCGCAGTTCAAGAAGCTGCACGTCTACGCTGGCCCGGAGCACCCCCACGCCGGCCAGTCGCCGGTTCCCTACGAACTGACCCAGGTGGCTCAGTGACCTTTGGTCACTGAACGCCTTTGACCCTGAGGAGAACCGTGGCTGAGACCATCGTTTCCGCTGAGCTGGATGAGGAAGTCGTCCCCAGCTCCTACACGTCCGAGACCGAGTCGGCTCCCGCCGGCGCCGGTCAGTCCATCACCGCGCCCGGCGCGGGCCTGGGCCGCCGCAAGGAGGCCGTCGCCCGCGTTCGCCTGGTCCCCGGCTCCGGCAAGTGGACCATCAACGGACGCACCCTCGAGGACTACTTCCCCAACAAGCTGCACCAGCAGCTGGTGAAGTCCCCCTTCGTCCTGCTCGACATTGACGGCCGCTTCGACGTCATCGCCCGCATCAACGGCGGCGGCGTCTCCGGCCAGGCTGGTGCCCTGCGCCTCGGCGTGTCGCGCGCCCTCAACGAGATCGACCGCGACGCCAACCGTCCGGCCCTCAAGAAGGCTGGCTTCCTGACCCGCGACGCCCGCGCCACCGAGCGCAAGAAGGCAGGCCTCAAGAAGGCCCGCAAGGCTTCGCAGTTCTCGAAGCGCTGATTTCATTCAGCATCTTTTCTGTTGGTCGCGCCCCGCTCTTGCGGGGCGCGACTTTCGTCTCCCGTCAACCCTGCCCAGGATGTGAGCGCTGACGCAGTTATGGCCCCGGCCTCGTACAAGGTGACGGGCGCAGTAGCGGTACGCTTAGACCAGTCATATGACCCACTGAACGGAGACACTATGCCCAGAATGTTCGGCACGGACGGCGTGCGAGGACTGGCAAACGTTGACATCACTGCGGACCTCGCGCTGCAGCTCGGCGAGGCCGCCGCCCGCCAGTTCGGTTCCGCCCGACGAGCGGACGGCTCCAAGCCCCGCGCAATTATCGGACGCGATACCCGTATTTCGGGTGAATTCCTGGATCACGCGCTCGCTGCGGGTCTTGCCAGCGCCGGCATGGACGTGACGCGTATCGGCGTCGTGACCACCCCGACCGTCGCCCACCTGACGGCCACGGAAGACACCGTGGACCTGGGCGTCATGATCTCGGCATCCCACAACCCCATGCCCGACAACGGCATCAAGTTCTTCGCGCACGGCGGCTACAAGCTGGCGGACGCGGTCGAGGACCAGATCGAGGCGCTCGTGAACACCGAGTGGGAACGTCCCACCGGCGACGGTGTTGGCGAGGTCAACGCGGACCATGCGTGGGCTCGCGAATCCTACATCGCGCACCTGATCGAGGCGACCGGCACCGATCTGCGCGGCATGAAGATCGCGATCGACTGCGCGAATGGTGCCGCCTACGAGTTCGGCCCGGCGGTGTTCCGCGAGCTCGGTGCCGATATCACGGTCATCAACGCCGAACCGGACGGTCGCAACATCAACCGTAACGCCGGTTCGACGCACCCCGAAGGCCTGCAGGCCGCTGTCGTCGAGGCCGGTTGTGATTTCGGTGTCGCCTACGACGGCGACGCGGACCGTTGCCTGGCCGTCGACCACGAGGGCAACCTCATCGACGGCGACAAGATCATGGGTGCGCTGGCAGTTAACGCCCGCGACCGCGGCGCTCTCGCCAACGACACACTCGTTGTGACCGTCATGAGTAACCTCGGCCTGATCCTCGCCATGCGTGAGGCCGGCATCAAGACCGTGCAGACCGGCGTCGGTGACCGCTACGTCCTCGAGGAAATGTTGGCCTCCGGCTACTCCCTGGGAGGCGAGCAGTCCGGTCACATCATTGCCCGCGACCATGCGACGACTGGCGACGGCATTCTCTCGTCGCTGCTCATCTCGCGCATGGTGAAGGACTCTGGCCGCTCCCTGGCCGACCTGACCTCTTTCGTTCAGCGCCTGCCGCAGACCCTCATCAACGTGGGCGGCGTGGATCGCGCGGCCGCTTCCACGAACCAGGCCGTCGCGGACGCCGTGGCCGCCGCCGAGGCTCGCCTGGGCGACACCGGTCGCGTTCTTCTCCGCCCCTCGGGCACCGAGCCCCTCGTGCGCGTCATGGTCGAGGCTGCCACCCAGGAGGAGGCAGACTCTGTGGCCTCCTCGCTGGCGGACGTCGTGAAGGAACACCTGGCGCTGTGAACGCCTGAGAGACGTACGCGGAGGGCGGGCACCGGCTGGTGCCCGCCCTCTTTCTTTCTTCGGTCCTCACATATGGGGGACACTGAGGAGGTTTTCCGCCTGCCGTAGGCCGGGGAAGGTGCCAACGGCAGGCGGCCTCCTCACGGCGGTGTCAGATCTTAGCGGCCTCGATCCACTCCAGCGGGATGCGTGTGAAATACAGGCCCTGCATCTCGCGCTCCCACAGAAGGCCCAATGTTCCGTCGGGCAGGATCGTCATGCACTGGTAGACGTAGTGCGCCGGGTTAAAGGTGCGCGACGCGATCCAGGTGCGGCCCCCGTCTTCCGACAGGCGCAGGACACCACGGCCTCGATACGGTCGCATCTGCGAGGCGTTGGCGAAGACGACGCGCTCAGGGCAGTCCTCTGTCGGCCAGGGAACGGCGTTGGGCTGGCAGAAGATCTCCGTGATCTCGTGCGCAAAATACACGTCGCCCCAGGTCTCGCCTCCGTCCGTGCTGACGGTGGCGGCCACCTTCCCGCTCGGATGCTGGTTGCGCATGAGCATGAGGAGCGAACCGTCGGCGCGCTCGATGAGCGTGGCCTCGTGCGTCGCTGCGGCCTCGGTGTCGAGCGTGCGCGAGTCAATCTGGCGGCCCTCGAAGATGCGCCCGTCATTGGGAGACTTGCCGCGCTTCCACGTGGCACCCCCGTCGTCAGAGTAGACGACGGACGCGGAGAAGTGACGCTTGTGGTCGCCGTTGTAGTAGATCGGGATCACGAGGCGTCCGCTGCGCAGCTGCACGCCCGTGCCCGGGGAGGTCCCGCAGAAGGACATCCACTCTTCCTTCACGTCCTGGTTCAGGTTGAAGGGACCCTCCCAGGTTTCGCCATCGTCGTCGGAGTAGACCATCTGCAGGTAGCAGGTGCGCGTCGTTAGCAGCGTCTGGTTCGGGTCCTCGCCGTCGGCCAGGAAGACGTTGCCGCCGGGCTGTTCCTCCCCGTCCTCGGTGACGGTGACGTCACCGCGCTCCGAGACCTTGAACGGTGTCTTGTGTCCGTGTGCGTCCGTGACGGCTCCGTCCTCCATCCACGTGTAGGTCGCGCCCTCGGCGTCGTGCAGGATGTAGCGGCCCTTCTCGTCAACGCCGAGGCCGGCCTCGGCGTTCGGCTGACCGATGCCTCCCGGGAAGTGGTCGATGAGGACGACGAGGCGTCCGTTTCGGCGATCTTGGACGACGCAGGAGTCGATGACGGACGCGCCTGTCGCCCCGTGACCGGGGTAGCTGATGACTGTCTGGAGATCGCCCCACGTGTGCCCGCCGTCGAAGGAGCGGCGGACCGTGAAGTTGATCGAGTTGGGAGAGTCGTTCGCGATGGTCTCTCGCTGATCGGCTCCCGCGACGACGACCCCCGAGGCCAGGGTGATCAGCGAGGGAATGCGGTAGCTGATCGAGTCGTGAAAACCGGCGTCGAAGAGACACTGGGTGTCGAGGGGCGCGACCGACGACAGTTTCTTGATCTGCGCGTCATTGAGGATCGACGAGTAGACCGCGGCGTTGCGAACCTCGCCAAAGAGGCGCGACCCGGAGGTGTCCTGCCCGATCACGACCTCGTCGAGGCTGTCGACGCCCGCGAAAGAACACCTGGCCGGGAAGGTGGGCCTCGAGGTAGCCGTCCACGTAGATCTGGACCGCGCCGTGACCGACGCGCACCACGACGTCATGCCAGTGTCCCTGATCCCAGCGCCCGTGGGCCGTAAATGTGCGCCACTGGCCCCTGCGGCCCAGGACCCGGTATTCGATGCCTTCTTCCGTCACGGACAGGTTGAGCTGCTCGCGCCCGGTCCCGCCGGCGGCGAGGATCGTGCCGTGCTGGCCGGGGCCTCGCACGCGGTAGCGGGCAAACACGGTGCCTGAGGTGAGTTCGGACAGCTCGGCGACGTCGTAGTCGGACAGATGGGCTGCGGCGAATTCAATGAGGGGAGTCGGTGCGGGGGAGAGGGCAAGGATTTCTTCTGCGGAGAGGACGGCATCGTGCTCTGCGAAGGATCGGATTTCGATGCCAGCGCCCGGGGTGAGGGTGAGTGCAGCTTCGGGGCTGCTTCCGGCGGGAGAGAGGTCTGCGCAGGTTGAGAAGCACTGGTAGCCGTCGAGGAAAATCTTGGAACCGGCGGCCGTCGCCGTGATCGCGAGGCTGTGCCAAGTCCCGTCGGTCAGGTACGCGGTGTCCTCCATGTCGAGAGCGAGGGACATGGAGGAGGTCGTTCCTTCGAGGAAGAGTGCGCCCGCTCGGATAAACAGATCCCAGCCGGTGCCCTCGGGGCTACGCAGGCGCAGCAGTGAACCGTCGATGCGTGCGCGGAACTGTAAAACCCAGGAGATTCCCGGGTGACCTGCGTCGATACTCATGTTTGACACCTTTCTGTCGGTTGTGTGTTTCACTTCGCATCATTACGAATCGGAGCATGTGATTGGTCACAGGAAATAAGTTGTCAGACAGATTATCATCCTGATCATTTGTTGGCAACGTGCACCTTAAGCTGAAATTTTACTGTTGACTCTAGGATGAGAGAGAGCTAACATTACCGCAAGTTGTCTGACAACTTGCTAGTTAGACATCTGGACTCAAGCCCCTCGTTATTCGACGATGAAATTTCAGGAAGGCACTCATCATGAGTACGTCCCCCGTGCAGGCGCTTCCGACAAAGCCCTGGTATCGATACCTGACCAAAGAAGACCGCAAGGCGTTCTTCGCTGCCTGGATCGGCGTGCTGCTGGACGGCTACGACTTCGTCCTCATCTCCTTCGCCCTGCCCGCGATCAAGACAGCATTCGACCTGTCGCTCGTCCAAAGCGCATCCCTGATTTCGGCCGCGTTTATTAGCCGATGGATCGGTGGCCTCGTCCTGGGAGCCATCGGCGACCGCTACGGGCGCAAGCCCGCCATGATCCTGTCGATCTTCATGTTCGCTTTCGGATCCATCGCTTGCGCGCTCGCGCCGAACTTCTGGATCCTCTTCGTCCTGCGACTCATCATCGGCTTCGCGATGGCCGGCGAATACTCGGCCTCCGCCGCCTACGTCATCGAGTCGTGGCCCAAGCACATGCGCAACAAGGCCTCGGGCTTCCTGCTGTCGGGCTATGCCTTCGGCGTCATCGCCGCCGCCCAGGTCGACAAGTACTTCGTGACATGGGTCGATTCGATGCACCCCGGATGGGGCTGGCGCGCCCTGTTCCTCACCGGCATCATCCCGATCGTCGTCGCGATCTACATGCGAAAGACTCTGCCCGAAGCCGCCGACTGGAGCGAAGCCAAGGAGAAGGGGCACGGCGAAAAGAACGACATGCTTCAGGTGCTCTTCGGCGGGGAACGCAAGATCCTCAACTACGTCGTTGTAGCCATCGCGTTCGTCGCCCTGCTCCTGATCTTCACCCAGCAGGTCGGCGGCGTTGTGGCCGTGAGCGTGCTCGGTGTCCCTGTGTGCGGTCATCTTCATCTACCTCATCATCCAGTTCGACTCCAAACGCTGGATCATCGGCATCGCGATCATGCTGACGATCTTCGCCTCCTTCATGTACACGTGGCCCATCCAGGGCCTGCTCCCCACCTACCTGCGCGGGGTGGGCATGGACCAGACGGTTGTTGCCAACGTGGTGTCTTTCGCTGGCCTCGGCAACGCTGCGGGCTACATCATTGCTGGCTTCGCGGGTGATAAGTTCGGCATGTGCCGCTGGTACGCCATCTCTCTGCTGCTCTCGCAGATCATCGTCTTCCCCCTGTTCATGCAGAACGGCAAGTACGTGGCGCTCGTGGCGGGCTTGCTCTTCTTCCAGCAGATGTTCGGCCAGGGCGTCTCGGGCCTGCTGCCCAAGTGGGTCTCGTCCTACTTCCCGGTCGACAAGCGCGCTGCGGGTCTCGGCTTCTGCTACAACGTGGGTGCCCTCGGCGGCGCGGTTGGCCCGGTTCTCGGTGCCGCTATCGCCGCGCAGTTCTCCCTCGGCTTCGCCCTGGCGATCCTGTCCTTCGGTTTTGCCGCGGTCGTCATGGTGTCGATCGGTGCGAACGTGCCGCGCCTGCTTCAAAAGAAGATTGGGCCGCAGTATGTTCGCCCTGAAGACGGTAACGACGAGATCATCAAGAAGGCTGATTATCATGGCACGTCCATTCATCATTGGTGCCTACGCATCGCACCCGGCACCTGAACTCGAGGCGGACTACTACCAGCTCCTCGCCGACCAGCCGTGGGTCGCCGGCGTCGAGATTCCCTACCCCGGGCAGCTCGCAACACAGCTCGACGTGCTGGCCAGCCACCTGTCGCCGCATTGGGATTTCAACACCATCACGGCGATCCCCGGCACGATGCAGAATGTCTGGAAGGATGAGAACTTCGGTCTGGCCTCGCCCGACGAGGCGGGACGCGAGGCGGCCCTCGCCTTTACCCGACGCCTCTGCGACGACCTCGACGACCTGTGCGACAAGGCGGGTCGCCTGCTGGTCGGGCGGGTGCAGCTGCACTCGGCTCCCACGCGCCTGGCGAACGCCGACGCATTCAAGCGTTCTCTCGAGGACGTCCTGGGCTGGGATTGGTGCGGCGCGACGCTCGTCGTCGAGCACTGCGACGCGTACATCCCCGGGCAGAACCCCGAGAAGGGCTTCCTGTCCCTCGCGGACGAGATCGACATCGTCGACGAGCTTGGCGTCGGCATTCACCTCAACTGGGGCCGCTCCGCCGTGGAGGGGCGCAACGCGGAGACTGCCTTTCGAGCATGTGCGCGAGGCCGGGGAACGCGGGGTGCTCGACGGCATCGTGTTCTCGGGTGCCGGGCCGGAGGAGACTCAGTACGGGCTACTCCTGGATCGATGGACACCTGCCCGCCCAGGCCGACGAGCCGACCTCCCTCATGGACGCCGAGCAGATCGGACGCTGCGCGCAGGCAGCGATCGCGGGCGGTGCCGAGTACCTCGGCGCGAAGGTCTGCGTCCCCAAGGACGCTTCCCTCGAGCAGCGCCTCGCGATGTTGACGGGGATCTACCGGGCCTGCCACCTCCAGGGGTGACGGTTAGCCGGGCCACGGCCTCGTCGTTTAAGAGTGTGACGAGGCCATGGCCCGGTTCGGTCTTCATGGTGACAGCGTGCGGACGGGTGCTGAAGCCTGCCCGCATTATGGGTTGTTCTTAGTGGGGGCGATCAATACTCAGATGTTCGGTGATGAAGGAATGTTCTCCGACCTCGTCGCGCCAGTAGACGAGCGTCGCGCGCGACTCCTGCCGCTCGCGCAGGTTCTGTGACAGGTCCTTGAAGGCCTCCAGCTTCGAACCGTGTTCGTCGATGAGTGCCTTTTCATTTTCGAGGATCTTCTCTCGGCGTTCTTTCAACGCTGGGATATCGTGTGTCTGGCCGGAGAATATTCGCTCGTGCCGTGGCTTCTTCTGGTCTTCCTCTTCGTACTCGGTGATCTTAGCTTTTATACCTTCCGACAGATTTTTCAGCTTGCTCCACCGCTCATTGGTTGTATCGATGCACTCTGTCAGCTGTTGTGCACGTTTAGTGACCAGCGCCGGGCTCTCCTGAAGGGCGAGTGCCAGGTGGAGGGCATGCACCTGGACCTCCGTGATGTACGCCAGCCCAGCGGCGTTGACGTCGCGGATGACATCCCCGATGGGGACCTCAGTATCCAGCGCCCGATTTCCGCCGACAAAAGTAGTAGCTCCTGGCGTCGCGCCACGGCTATGAGGGCTTGTTCGGCCACCGCGAAGCGGGCGATCATGGCCGGGGTAAAGTGCCCGAGCTCGTCGTATTCCTCGGTGATGTCGCCCAATGTTTTCGAGGCAGCGATAAGGCCGGCGATCTGCGTGATGTCTGTGCGTACGAGAAGGTCAGTGAGAGTGTTCACGAGAGTGTCCAGCTTGGCGTTGACCGCCTGGAACTGGCGCATCGTCACAGCGGTGTTGACGATCCCCATGAGTGCTATCGGGGCGACGACGGGGAGTGAGGCCGCGACAGGAATAAAGGGTGCCTGGGCGGCGATACCACTTGCCCCCATGACGGCAGAACCGACGCCGGATCCAAGTTGCATGAGTGTCGCCGGGTTGGCTGTGGCCATGAAAAGTGTCGGGGCGATTGCCGCAGATGCGGCAGTGGAAGCAACCGCAGTTACCGTCGATGCAGTCGAGCCGAGGACCTGAGAGGAGACGGCCCGCGCGTCGGGCGTGTACTTGCCCGTTGTGGCGAGGCTGTTCATCAGGCTTGCAATGATGGCATCGCGTGTATGCCCGGTGATTGCGATGAGTCCTTGCTCGGGTTGGCCGTCGGATGTTGTAACGACGTACTGAACGTCGTGCTCGGTGGGTGTCAGCTCGTTCTCACTCATGGCTTTCTCCTGCGAAGGTCGAAGTGTTGATGATTATAGTTTCTCAGTCACCGTTTGTGGCAGGAAGCACTACACGCCGAAGAGTTGGACGTAATTCCCCGACCGTCTTTCAATACGCGACATCGGATCGTTGGAATCATGCGGTTTTCTTGGATGCTTAGTTATGTGAGGCAACCCAAATTACGTGCGACATTGTGGGGAACTATGCGTGGGGGACGCGTCGAGTCGCACGGGAGTTGCCCGCTGGTCGCGCTGTAGTCGCCGCGGGCCGCCCGCAGGCGTCACATGTTCGAGGGATAGAAACGGGTGCGGAAGCCCTCGAAGAAGTTCATGTTTTTCACGGCGAGTTCCACGAGACGATCCGCGTCCAGATCCGGCGTCGTGAAAAGTTCCTGCACGTCGGGGTGGCCGCTTCGCGTGATGGCGCCGAAGGAGCCGTCGGGCGAGCAGTAGAACAGGTCCTTGCTGAGCGTGTGCGCGGGCGTGGACCGGAGGCGCCGCATGAAGTCGACGCGGAGGTAGTCGAGGAGGCGGAGGTACTGCTCGGTGATGACGGTCGGGTCGGCGGGCGCGTAGAAGAGGACGGAACGGTCAGGGATCGCGAACAAGAGCCCGTGGGGCGCGTCGATGCGGAGCGTCGAGACCAGGGAGGCGATGTGTGCGGCCTTCGATGCGATGAACAGTGATTCCCCGGCGATTCCCGTGAAGGGGCCGCAGGCGGTGTGCTCGTCGATGGCTTCGTTGTCGGTGTTGATCTGCCCCCAGTGATAGAGCTCGTCGAGGCTCAGGGGGTACTTGTCGAGGTGCTCGTTAGTGACGGTTGTGACGGTGTTAGGAAAGTCGAGCACAGGGCGAGGGCGAGGCCACCGGGGAAGGGGCGCGCGTAGCTGAGGTGGGGGTCGGCGGCCAGGTCCGCTGGGATGACGCGGGTGCGCACGCGTTGGCGCAGCTCGTCGGGGTCGGTGACGGACTGTTCGGCGATACGGCCGGACTCCATGATGAACGCCACCCATCGCTCGATTCTGACCTCGTGCTTGGAGGGATCCGTCTGGGCGAGTTCGTCGATGAGGTTCTCCACGTTGATGCGCCTCCACCCGTCGATTTCCAGGTGGGTGCTGCCCGTGTGCTCGTCCGTGTGGGGCGTCGCGGAAATCCCCGCGTCGTGCAGCCGTCGCAGGAGGAAAGGCAGGGCGCGTTCGGTGAGCTCGTGGCGGTCCATGGGTTGATTCTACGGGGATAGCCGGGGGAATTTGGGACGAGGCCTGGGTACTTTCGCGGTGTCGAGCGCGGCGGGCGGTCGCCTAGTGGGAGATGAAACGCTGCTCGAAGGCGGGGGAGGAGGAGAGGTATTGCGTGTGCTGACGTGGTAGTCGGCGGAGCTGCGCAGAAATGCCTCCGGGGTCGGCGGGCGCGTTAGCGCCGTCGGGCGACCGATGCCCGCCATACCGGGCGCGTGGGGATCGTGGCCACGGGGATCGTCTGGGACGAGGCCTGGGTGGCTTCCTCGGTGACGGCCAGGGAGGCGGGGAGGAGGGAAGCAGCGGGCGGGCGTCCTTCGATGACGTTGATGATGGAGGTGACGGCGGCTGACGTCATGTCTGTGAGGGGCCAGTCGACGGTGGTCAGTCCCAGGGCCTCGGCACTGCGGTGGTCTTGGTTGCCGAATCCGAGGATGGACAGGTCGGCGGGGACTGACAGGTCGAGGTCGGCGGCGGCCTGGAAGACGCCGGGTGCCTGCGAGTCGTCGGCGAGCGCGATGAGAGAGATGTCGGGGTTCTCGGTCAGGAGGCGAAGGGTGGCCTGGTAGGCGGTGGCGGGTTCCCAGTCGGGCAGGGAATAGAAGGTGAAGTTGGTGCCGAAGGCGCGTGCGATGGGGTGTTGGCGAGCGTGGTTGGTGTTGGGGACCGGCGAGGAAGACGGCCCGGCCTGAGCCGATGCCGGTGTTTGGGTCGACGAGGGCGCAGGAGGAGATGATGTCGTGGACGCCTGCGCCCTCGTCGATGCGGATGAGGGAGGACTCGGAGCCGGTGGGGTCGGCCTCGATCATGGACATCGCGACGACGGGGATCCCGAGGTTCGCGAGGAGGCGTGAGGTGAAGGCCTCGGCTGACGTGGTCTCGCGGATGATGCCGGCCAGCTGAGTGTCGCCCAGGACCCGAGCGGATGACTTCGGCGTCGGAGGCGCCGTCGCCAGCCTGGAAGAGGGGGAGGAGGAGGTAGCCGCGGCGCTGGATGTCGATCATCGCGGTCGTGAGAACCGTGTGGACGACGGGCACGAAGGGGTCGTCGGGCAGTTCGGCCATGAGGAGCGCGATGAGGTGGGATTTGCCGCGGCGCAGCGAACGTGCGGCGGCATTGGGGATGTAGTTGAGTTCGCGTGCGGCCTGCTTGACGCGCTCGATCGTGGCGGGTGCGATCTTGACATCACGGCCGCGACCGTTGAGGACGAGCGAAACAGTGGAGGGTGCGACGCCTGCTGCGCGGGCGACGTCGGCCCGGGTTGCGCGCTCCATGGCGGACTCCCAATCCTCGTATGTGTTCGAAGAAACACAATAACTATAACGTGTTAGTCTTGTGGGTGACGATCGGAGTTTCGACGATGACATCCGAAAGGCACGCAGACGTGATATCGATACTACCTTCCTACGCCCCCGGTGCGGGAGCACTCCTGCCGCCGCGCGCGCATCTGGCCGATGATCCCGGCGTTCTGAGCCTCGACGGTACCTGGTCCTTCGTCTATCACCGCACCGACCCGACTCACTGGGCGAATGTTGAAGAACCCTGGGATGAGCCAGCCGTCGGCGACGACGCGGACACGATTGACGTGCCCAGCCACTGGGTGCTGCGAGGCGACGGGCGTTACGGCCGCCCCGCCTACACGAACGTTGACTTCCCCTTCCCGGTGGACCCGCCCTACCCGCCCGAGGCGAACCCTGTCGGCGACTACCACCGCACCTTCGAGCTGCCCGACGGGTGGGAGGACGACCTGGTTGCCCTGCGCTTCGACGGCGTCGAAAGCCAGGCGAGCGTGTGGGTCAACGGCGCGTGGGTGGGCATGGCCCGCGGTTCGCGCCTCGCCCACGAGTGTGACATCACCGGCCGCGTGCACCCTGGAGAGAATACGATCACCGTGCGCGTCCACCAGTTCAGCCCCGGGAGCTATCTGGAGGATCAGGACCAGTGGTGGCTGCCCGGCATCTTCCGATCCGTCAGCCTGCGCCGCCTCGCCCCCGGCAGCATCGAAGACCTCTGGATCGACACCGACTACGAGGCTCGGGGTCGGGCTATGCGACCGTCGAGGCGCGGGTGCTCGGCGCCCACGAGGCCTCCCTGGTCGGTCGCCTCGCAATCGACGGCCTCGGCACCTGTCTGCTCGCCCTCGAGAAAGGCGACGACGGGCGCTACCGCTCCGACCGCCTCCAGGTGGGAGACGTGCGCCCGTGGAACCCGGAGGACCCCGCCCTCTACGAGGCGCACGTGAGCATCAATGGGGGAGATGGCCTCGTCGATGGGGACAGACGCCTGCGCATCGGATTTAGGCGCGTCTCCATCGAGGGACGGCGTCCTGACAGCCAACGGGAAGCCCCTGCGCCTCAACGGCGTCAACCGCCACGAGGTGCGCGCCGACGAGGGCCGCGTCTTTGACGAGTCTGGGCGCGCGCCGACCTGGCGCTCATGAAGTCCATGGGAATCAACGCGATCCGCACCTCCCACTACCCGCCGCACCCGCGTCTGCTGGACCTGGCCGACGAGATCGGGCTGTGGGTCATGCTCGAAGGAGACATCGAGACGCACGGCTTCGAGGGGACGGGGGAATGGATCGACAACCCCTCCGACGATCCGCGCTGGGCCGACGCCTACCTGGACCGCACGATGCGCGCGTTCGAGCGCGACAAGAACCACCCCTCGATCATGAGCTGGAGCCTGGGCAACGAGTCGGGAACCGGAGCGAACCTGGCCGCCTGCGCGCGCTGGATCCACGAGCGCACGGGTGGGCGAGCCGTTGTCCACTACGAGGGCGACCATGCCCTGGAATACACGGATATTTACTCGCGCATGTACCCGACGCTCGAGGAGGTCGCCGCCGTCCTCGACGATAGCGATCTCCACGCAGAGGTCGCCGTGCCCACGCACGTGGCAGCGCAGGTCGACGACGCGGCGCGCGAACGCATCCGCCGCGCCCCCTACCTCATGTGCGAATACCTGCACGCCATGGGAACCGGCCCCGCGGGCGCGCCCGGCTACGCCGCGCAGATGAGCCACCCCCGCCACGCCGGCGGATTCGTCTGGGAATGGCGCGACCATGCCCTGTGGCGAACCCTGCCGGACGGACGCCGCGCCCTGTCCTACGGTGGCGACTTCGGCGAGGAGGTCCACGACGGCAACTTCGTGTGCGATGGACTCGTCGACGCTCTGTCTCGCCCCTACGCGGGCACCTGGGCGTGGGTGGCGGCGATGGCCCCCGACGCTCCCGCGCTCGCCCGCGCGATTGCGGAAGCCGACTCCGGCTCGGTGGGGGAGCGGGATCGCCTGCGCGCGCTCGCGGAGACCGACCTCGTGCCCTGCGCTGACGAGGCCGACTCGCCCTACGCTCTCGATGAAAGCGGGCGCGTGGCGCGGATCGGCGACATGCCCGTGCGCATCGACCTCAGCGTGTTCCGCGCGCCCACCGACAACGACCGAGGTCGCGGTCCCGTCGACTACTGGGGCATCGATGCCTCGGACCTGGGACCCCTGGGCGTCGGGCGCGGCGAAGCCGGAACATCGCACGCCATGCGCTGGGAGCGCGCGCGCCTGCACCTGCTGCGCCGACGCCTCGCCTCCATCGAGGAGGACGGGGGTGTTCGCCGCGTCGTCGAACGCTGGGCGCCACCGGCAGCCCAGTTCGGCGTCACTCTCACATGGGAATACGCGCCCGTGCGCATTGGCGAGGAGGGGTCGAACGCCCTGTCCGTCTCCCTGCGCGTCGCGCCCTACGGCACCTGGCCGCCCCGCGTCCCGCGCCTCGGCCTGCGCCTCGAGCTGCCGGGATCCGCGTGGCACGCCACCTGGCTGGGAGACACCATGATCGGGATACGCCGACATGAGCGTGCCGGGCGCTCGCGGATGCGGCAGCGGCGATGCTTGCGACCTGTGGGATGTGTGCGTGCGCCCCCAGGAAGGCGGGCATCGCCAGGGCCTTGAGGCCCTCTCCCTTCGTGGCGAGGCCGGGGAGTTCCTCATCCTCCCCGCCTCGCCCCTGGGGTGGAGCGTCAGCCGGTGGAGCGAGCGTGAACTGGCCCAGGCCTCGCACTGGGAGGACCTGCCCGACTCGGAGCGCCTGTTCCTGTGGCTCGACGTCTTCCAGGACGGCATCGGGACCCGCTCGTGCGGCCCCGATGCGCGGCCCTGAAGCTGCCGGGCGCATGCGCGACGTTGACGTCCGTGTGGTGATTGCCCAGGTTAGGGGTGATTGAGCCTGTGCCGCGTATGTTGCGTCTTGATAACGATGTGACAGCGTTTCTGACAAATGATGCGTAGCACACACGAAGTCGCTATGATTCGTACATCAACTAACACGAGATAGTTAGTGACTCGATCCCATCGATCGACCAACAAAAACGGACCAATGGAGGTTTCGCATGTTGAAGAAGAAGATGGCCGCCGGCATCGTTGCCCTTGCCATGTTCAGTACCCTCGGCCTGGCCGCCTGCGATAGTGGCGGCTCCGGTGGCGGTGGATCCGCCTCCGGTTCCATCCCAGCACCCGACGTCGCCTGTGACATTCCCGCTGGGAACATCGATGGCTCAGCAATCGACACCTCGAAGGTGGAAGGCGAGATCACCTTCCAGACCCAGGGTCTGCAGAATGACTTCGGCGACTTCTTCAAGGCCAAGATCAAGGAATTCGAGGACGCCAACCCCGGCGTCACAATCAACTGGACCGACCAGGGCGGCGGTGCCGAGTTCGACCAGACCATCACGGCCCAGGCCTCGAACTGCAAGATGGCGGACGTCGTCAACGTTCCCTCCTCCACGATCCTCGCGCTGTCCAAATCCAACCTCCTCATGGACTACGACGTGAAGGCCCCCGGCATCGGCGACAAGTTCGTGCCCTCCATTTGGGATTCCACCGCCCTGGGTGCGGGTGGCCACCACACGGCGCTGCCCTGGTACTTCGGCCCCTACATCACCACCTACAACAAGGAAGTCTTCAAGCGCGCTGGCCTCGACGAGAACAAGCCGCCCGCAACGATGGACGAACTCTTCGACGCCGCAGCCAAGGTAGGGGGCCGACGGGACAGGGCGACTACGGCATCTACGGCTCACCCGAGTGGTACATGATCGCTCAGCTGCACGGCATGGGCGTCACCCTCCTCAACGAGGATAAGACCGCCTTCAACTTCGCCGACAACGAGGCTGCGATCAACTACGTCACCAAGCTTTCCGACCTCTACGCTGCCGGTGCCATTCCGAAGGACTCCCTGACCGGTGAACCCGACCCGGGCAAGGCCTACACCGACGGTAACCTCGCCTTCGGTACCCCCAACGCCTCGTTCCTGAAGTCGGTCAAGAGCAACAACGCGACCGTGTACGAGAACACCGGCGTTGGTCCCTTCCCGACCAACCCCGGCATCAAGCCCGTCTTCGAGGGACAGTACATCGGAGTCTCGGTCACAACCAAGAACGCTCCGCTGGCCATGAAGTTTGCCGAGTGGATCACCAACGCCGAGAACGAGTACGCCTGGACGCACGACGGCGGCGCGATCATCTTCCCCGCGGCCACCGATGCTCTGGACAAGCTCGTCGCCAACCCGCCGGAGATCGCTGACGACCCGGTCTTCAAGGCCGCCTACGAGGAAGCCGCGAAGGCCGCCAAGGCCGCCGAGGCCTACACCGACGTCTTCTACGCGACTGGCGCCGTGAAGGATGCCCTCATCGAGAACGTCAACAAGGCTATCCGCGGCGAGGTTGATCCCAAGACCGCCCTCAAGACCGCACAGGATCAGATGAACGAGAAGCTCAAGGCTCTCGACGACTGATTGAACGCGGGGGGCGAGGCCAGGCCTCGACCCCCCGACGCACCCCTCACCTCGCGCAACGCCGCAGGCTTACGGTCGCGCGCCCCTCATGAAGGACACTGGTATGCCGATACGTACGAGCGCGCAGTCGCGCTCCCTCAATGGCGCCGCCCGATTCCGCCCCGGCTGGGTTCCCTGGCTGTGGGTCACCCTGCCGGTCCTCGCCATCATCTCGTTCTACATCTATCCCTTTATAACGACCGTCTACGTGTCGTTTACGAAGACAAAACCGATGGGGCGAATCGGCCGCTTCGTTGGAATCGACAACTACGCGGCCGTCCTGGGGGACGCAGAGTTCTGGGAAGCCCTGAGGAACTCCCTCATCTACGCGGTGTGCGTCGTGCCGCTCATGGTGCTCCTGCCCCTGCTGCTGGCCCTCCTGGTGAAGTCGCATGTCCCCGGCATCGGCTTCTTCCGCGCACTGTACTACCTGCCCGCGATCTCCTCGCTGGTCGTCATCTCCCTGGCCTGGCGCTACCTCCTGGACCAGCGCGGCCCGATCAATAACCTGCTGTCCTCGTGGGGATTCGACACGATCCCGTTCCTGTCGAATCAATGGCTCATCCTGTTTTGTGCCATGATCATCACCCTGTGGCAGGGCTTGCCCTACTACATGATCCTGTATTTGTCGGCCCTGGCGAACGTGGACAGGTCCCTGTATGAGGCCGCCGAGATCGACGGTGCTGGCCCGATCCGTCGTTTTGTGACCGTCACTGTCCCCGGCGTGAGGGTCATGATGTTCCTGGTCGCCACGCTGACGACCATCGGCTGTCTGAAGATCTTCACCGAGGTGTACCTGCTGGGTGGCTCCGCCTCTCCGACAAAGACCCTGACGATGTACATCCGAGACCGCATCGTCGACCCCACCTTCGGATCTCTGGGGCAAGGTGACGCCGCGTCGGTGTGTCTTTTCCTCATCACCTTCGGTTTCATCATCGCCTCCCAGAGCTTGCAGAGGAAGGCTGAAGACTCATGAGCACCGCATCCCGCACCGACACCACCTCCTTCGGCGAGCGCTTGGCCCAGTGGCGCAAGGAGCGTCGCCTTGAACGTCAGGGGCGCACCGTCGCCTCGCGCCAGATGCGCGGCGGCGCCCTGTTTGCGCGGTACGTGCTGCTGATTGTCGTCGCTATCGTTCTTGTTGGACCTCTCATCCTGCCGCTGATGGCGGCATTCAAGGCCCCCGGCGAATCCGTCTTCGGTCAGGGCGCGACGATCCTTCCACAGCAGTGGTCGCTGGATTCCTTCGAGGTCCTCTTTCGAGCGCACCAACATCCTGGGGTGCGATTAAGAACTCGGCGATCATCGCGGCACTGACTGTGACCTCGAACATCATCCTGTCGTGTATCGGCGGTTACATGCTGTCGAGGCGTGGGTGGACCGGGCGCACCGTCATGTACTTCGTGGTCCTGTCCGCCATGATCTTCCCCTTCGAGTCCATCATGCTCTCCCTGTTTCAAGATGATGGTGCAGCTTGACCTCTACAACACGCTGCCCGGCGTGTGGATGGTCGCGATGATCGGTCCCTTCCAGATCCTCATGATGCGTGCCGCATTCATGGGCATTCCCGACGAAATAGAGGATGCCGCCCTGATTGATGGGGCGGGCGAGCTGCGTCGCTTCTGGTCCATCTTCCTGCCCCAGGTGCGCGGTACGTTGACGGTCGTGGGCCTGACCTCCTTCATCGGGGCATGGTCCGACTTCATCTTCCCGCTGCTCATGCTGCCGAATCCGGAGAAGCAGACGCTGATGCTGACGCTGACGGCGATCCAGAACTCGCCCCAGGGCGTCACTTACCAGTTGGTTCTGGCTGGAGCAGTGGTCGCTATGATCCCCGTGGTCCTAGTCTTCATGTTCAGTCAGAAGTTCTTCTTCCGCGGCATCGAAGACGGAGGTTTGAAGTTCTAATCTCGCCCCTCGCGGGTGCGTCAGCACCCGCGAGGGTATTTTCTACCCAAAAAGGAGGTTCTGTCACAAAAAGCTAACACGTGATAGGTATTGTGGGATCCCTTTCGACAAACGAAGGTTCCCGGCCATTCACCCCATACTGACGAAGGAGTTACACTCATGGGGACTCGACCCATCATCGGTGCGCTCGGAGCGCCGATTCTCGCGGCCACCATGCTCGGCCTCACCCCCGCAGCGACCATCGCAGCCTCCGACACCCCCTACCACCCGACCGTTCTGTGGGCGACCTCCGAAGAGACAGTCGGCGAAGGTGCCCCGAATGGCACCATCGCAGCGCTCGTCGACGACGACACCGCTCGCACCGACGCGACCAAGACCTTCTGGACCACCAAGTGGAAGGGAGGCCTCGACCCCTACCCCCACGCCCTCGCCGTCCAGAACCCCACGCCTGGCACCCAGGTCTGTGGCCTCGGCCTGACCCCGCGCCCCACCTACGATTCGACGCTCGGTAAACGACCAATTCCCCGGCGAATACCGGGTGTTCGCCTTCGACGAAGACCCCGGCAACCCCTGCCGCCGACGCGTCCTTCGACGACTGGAAGACGAAGGTCGCCGCGGGCACGTGGGACGGCGGCACCGAACTCGCCCACGGTTCCGACCTACAGTACGGGAACAAGGAACAGTACGTCACCTTCCCCGCGACGACGAAGCGCGTCATCGCCCTGGCAGGCCTGCGCTCCCTCGCCCCGGGTAAGTCGGACATGGCCCTGTCCGACATCAAGCTCCTGCCCTGCGACGCCGACGGTAACGCGATCACCTCCTACGGCGGCGACGAAGGCGGCGGCAACAACGACGCGGTCCGCCCCGTCGTTCCTCACCCGGAGGCTCCCGAGCAAGGGATCGGGCGCGTCCGACCTGGTCGTTGACTTCGTCATCGATCAGCTGCCCTACGGCGAACCCGGCAAGCCCGTGGACTTCGCCCCAGCACCCACACCTACACGGCCACCGGCTACTACCATGCCACGACCGTCTCGGCGCGCATCCGCGCGGTCGAGGGAGCCGCCGTCACCATCAACGGCGTGACCCCCGACGCCGACGGACGCGTGTCCAACCTCGACCTCGCCACCGGCCTGAACGTCATCACCGCGACCGTATCCAAGGACGGCAGCAAGCCACCTACGTCGTCAACATCACCAAGGTGGAGACCGACTTTCCGCGGCAACGTGCTCGTGCCCGCCACGGCCTCGGCGAACGGCGGCACCGAGGCCGACAACGCGGCCCTGACCGACCTCGACCCCACAACGACGTGGACCTCCGATCCGCTCGTTCGTGCCAGCGACTGGTCGAGCAACGTCACCGGCATCGAGCTGCACCTGGGCGAAGCCCGCTACGTGCACCGCGTCAACGGCTGGGGCACCCCGACCCTGCCCGCCGGTGCGCAAGGATGGCACGGCGGTAACTCCGTGGCCATCGCTGTCCAGGAGGCCGACGGCGGCCCGTGGACGACCATCGTCACCCACGGCTCGCTCACGCGCGACGCGCGCGGCCTGTGGTACTGGGACTTCAACGCCTACCACCTCGCCACAAACATCCGCATCTGGATGAACGACGAGACCGAGCCCCAGACACCGCAGAATATCGCGACCGCCGTGACCTTCAACGACGTTGAGGTGTGGGGTCTGCCTGCCGGTCAGACCCCCGTCGCCCCTGAAGTCGACAACTCCATGTACGAGCGATACTCCGGCTTCAACCCGGGAGAGCAGGTGGGGCGTCAACCGCGCCCAGGCCCTCGCACTGCAGTACGGGCGTCATGATGCCCGCGTGGGTTCCCTCCGAGGGCTACGGTCGCGGCGGCTTCGACGCCAACGAGCGCGACCTCACGGGCGGCGCGTTCCCCGATGTTCTACGACCTGCCCATGTTCAACACCCCGATGATGGAGTCCCTGGGCAAAGGCGCGCCGTGGGCCCTCGCCAAGGCCCCCACCGGCAAGAACAGCATGTGCAATGCGGGCGATCCGCACGACTTCATGAACGAATACATGGCGCCCTTACGCCTCCACGCTCGTCGACATTCAGTACGGCGACGAGGGCGGATTCAACCGCGGCGAATCCGAGTGCTTCAAGAACTGGTTCGCCTGGTCGAAGCAGAATATCCCCGGTGCGGTCGTCCACGCCAACTCCTGGGACGATCCCTCCTGGTACCGCGACGCAAACCTGAGCTACTACGTCGAGAATGCCCAGCCCGACCTGCTCAGCTGGGACAAAGTACTACTGGGGAGCCAACGGCGGCCCAGCTCCGAGCAACGTCGTCATGGACCTGCTGAACACCAACACGTGGAAGAAACAGCGCGAATACGGCCTCAAGGGCCTCACCGGTGACGGCTCCAGCCCGATCCTGTACGGCCAGTACCTGGACTACAACTGGGATGCGAACGTGTCCGCCTCCGAGAAGTCGATCGTCCCGTCCCTGGGCCTGGCCACCGGCCAGAAGTGGTTCGGCCTGTTCCGCATGGAGTACAACGGCTACGACCGCTCCTCGATCATCGACCACGATGGTGCGCCGACACGTTCGTTCTACGAGTTCTCCACCATCTTCGGCAACGTCTCCTACATCGGTAACTACACGAAGGCCATGAACTCCACGTTCGTCGCCTACAAGCCCGGCCAGTACGCGGCCCGTTCCGATACCCCGACGCTGAGCGGCTACACCTACGGTAACTTCGCCTCCGGTGACGAGGCTACGGCCGCCAACGAGGCCGTCGGCCTGGTTGACATGTCGGTGACCAACGTCGGCTCCGTCAACGACGGTCTGCCCGGCGACGTTGTTGTCGGCTACTTCGAGCAGCTGAAGGGCCTGGCGAGCGCCAAGTCCACCGAGATCTTCGGCGATTCCACGACGGCCCCCACGGGCTTCATGGTTGTCAACGCTCTGACCGGCCAGACCCGCTACCCGTCCTACCTCCTCGACCCGCGCACCGACAACGGCTCGCTGGCCGAGACCGCTCAGGACATCACCCTGACCGTCAAGAAGCCAAACGCGAACGCGCACCTGATGCTCGTCAACCCCGCCGACAAGACGACGCAGGAAGTCGAGCTCGGCGACGGTGAGACCTCGCAGGTCGTGCTGACGGCCGTCGGCGGCGGCGACTCGCGCTTCCTGTACTGGGTGACCCTCGACAATCCGACCCCGGATTCGACACCGGATCCGACACCGGATCCCTCACCCGAGCCGAACCCTTCCGTGGATCCGACCCCCACCCCGGACCCGACCGTGGATTCCACCCCGGCACCCCGCGACCCCGGATCCCGCGCCCCAGCCTCGCACAGGCCAGTGGAAGTCCGGCTATTTCGGCTGGTGGTACGCCTACTCTGACGGCACCTACGCCGCGAACGAGACCCTGGTCATCGATGGCCTCACGTACCGCTTCGACGCAAGCGGCTACCTGAAGATGGGCTGGGTCCACGACGGCGGACACTGGTATTACCACGGCACCAGCGGCGCCCAGCAGGTCGGCTGGGTGAAGGATCGCGGCTCCTGGTACTACTTCGACCCCGCGACGGGAGCGATGACGACCGGGTGGACGCAGATCGGTGGGTCCTGGTTCTACATGTCCTCTTCCGGCGCGATGCGTACCGGCTGGGTGAAGGACGACGGCACTTGGTACTACCTGTCGCCCTCCGGCTCGATGACCACCGGCTGGACGCAGATCGGCGGCTCCTGGTACCACTTCGGCACCAACGGTGCGATGACGACCGGCTGGTATCAGGAGGGCCCGACCTGGTTCTACCTGCGAGGCAGCGGCGCCATGGCCACCGGCTGGGAGCTGATCGGCTGGACCTGGTACCACTTCGCGCCCTCGGGCGCGTGGATCGGCTAACCGATTCCCCACGTGAATGACGAGGCCGTGGCCGGGTATTCCGGCTGCGGCCTCGTCCCGCGAGGGGGAGGGTCAGTCCTTGCGAATCGCCAGGGACTCGACGCGGTGATCGGCACCCTTGGTGAAGATGAGGGTGGCGCGCTCGCGGGTGGGCTGGATGTTTTCGCGTAGGTTCGGCAGGTTGATCGCATTCCACACCATGTGTGCGGTGGAGACGGCTTCGGTGTCGGTCAAGGATGCGTAGGTCTTGAAGAATGAGTCCTCGCGGGTGAACGCTGTCGCTCGCAGTTTGAGGAAACGCTCGACGTACCACTGCTCAATATGTTTCTCATCGGCGTCGACGTAGATGGAGAAGTCGAAGTAATCGGAGACGGCGACGGAAATGGAGCCGGGCGCGGAGCGTGGGGGCTGGAGGACGTTGAGGCCCTCGACGATGAGGATGTCGGGGCGGTCCACGTCGATGTAGGTGTCTGGAACGATGTCGTAGGTGACGTGGGAGTAGACGGGGGCCTTCGCGTGGGGGTTGCCGGCTTTGACGGACGCGAGGAAGGAGATGAGGGCCGTGCGGTCGTAGGATTCGGGGAATCCTTTACGGGCGATGAGGGAGCGCTCCTGCAGGATGCGGTTCGGGTAGAGGAAGCCGTCCGTGGTCACCAGGTCTACGCGGGGCGTGGAGTCCCAGCGCGAGAGCAGGAGCTGGAGGAGGCGGGCGACGGTGGACTTGCCGACGGCGACCGACCCGGCGACGCCGATGACGAAGGGCGTCGAGTGAGCGTCGGATTCGCCCAGGAATGCGTGGCGCTCAGCGGAGATGCGCCGACGCCCGTCGATGTAGAGCTGGAGGAGGGCCGACAGGGGCCGATAAATCGTGTCGACCTCGGTCATGTCGATGGGGTCGCCCAGCGACGCGATCTGGTCGATGTCCTCCTGAGTGAGCGGCAGGGGAGTACGGTCGGTCAGGGCATCCCACTCGTGGCGGTCGAAGCGCGCATAGGGGCTGGGGTTGGCCCGCCATCCCACGTTCGGGGTCGTTCCCGACGAGGCCGTGGATGGGGTGGGCGAGGAAGCGTCAGTGGTGCTCACGGGGTTATTGTCCCTCACATAGGATCCTCTTGCGCCCCGTGTTCACCTGACGTACGCCACTCGAAGCGACACGCGTTCAGTGTGCCGGGACGGGACCGATGTGTTGGAATTAGGGGCATGTGCGGAATTGTTGGACATATTGGATGTAAGGCTTCCCAGCGCAGCCGCGAGGTAATCCTCGGCGGTCTGGCGCGCCTGGAGTACCGCGGCTACGACTCGGCGGGCATCGCCCTGACCGGCGCGGATGGCCTCTACGTGCGCCGCGCGGTCGGCAAGCTCGTGAACCTCGTGGAAGAAGTCGACGCGGATAGTCCCCGCCGACGCTGTCGCCGGCATCGGGCACACCCGCTGGGCGACCCACGGGCGCCCCACGGTCGCGAACGCCCACCCCCACACGAGCCCCGACGGTCGTTTCTCGCTCGTGCACAACGGCATCATCGAAAACGCGGACACCCTGCGCGCCGCCCTCGTCGCCGACGGCGAGACCTTCGCCTCCGAGACGGACACCGAGGTGGTCGTCCACCTGCTGGCGCGTGCCTACGACCAGGCCACCCCGGCCTCGTACACGGGAGCGGTCGCCGGGCTGACCGGGACCGACGAGGAGGTCGCGCGCCGACTGGTCGTCGCCATGCGCGCCGTCACCGCCCAGCTCCACGGCACCTTCACTCTCCTGGTTGTCTCCACCCAGTCCCCGAAACGTCATCGTCGCGGCCCGCCGTTCCTCCCCGCTGGTCATCGGCCTGGGCGAGGGCGAGAACTTCCTGGGGTCGGACGTGCTGGCCTTCGTCGAGCACACGAACCGTGCCGTCGAGATCGATCAGGACCAGGTCGTCGTCGTCTCGGCGACCGACGTGACCGTCATCGACCCCGACGGCATGCCCGTTGCTCTCAAGGAGTACGAGGTCGACTTCTCCTCCGACCGCGCCACCAAGAACGGCTGGCCGACCTTCATGGAGAAGGAAATCCACGAGCAGCCCGACGCCGTGGGTGCGACCCTCGCCGACCGCATCGACTCCTTCGGTCACCTGGCCCTGGACGAGGTTCGCATCCCCGAGTCCGTCCTGCGCTCCGTCGACAAGGTCATCATGATCGGCTGCGGCACCGCCTCCTACGCTGGCCAGGTCGCCCGCTACGCCATCGAGCACTGGTGCCGCATTCCCGTCGAGGTCGAGCTTTCCAGCGAGTTCCGCTACCGCGACCCCGTCGTCGGTGAGAAGACCCTGGTCGTCGCCATCTCCCAGAGCGGCGAAACCATGGACACGATCCAGGCGATCCGCCACGCGCGCGAGCAGGGCGCGAAGGTCGTTGCCATCGTGAATACGCCCGGCTCGACCATCTCGCGCGAGTCCGACGCCGTGATCCTCACCCACGCCGGCCCCGAGATCGCGGTCGCCTCCACGAAGGCCTTCACCGCGCAGGTCGCCGCCTGCTACATCCTGGGCCTGTACCTGGCGCAGGTGCGCGGCAACAAGTACGCCGACGAGATCGCCGACTACATGGAGAAGCTCGCGCGCGTCCCCGAGGCCATCGCCCGCGTCCTCGAGAACGGCGAGACGGTCCGCCAGTTCGCCCGCACCATGCAGGACGCGACCTCGGTCATCTACCTGGGGCGTCACGTCGGCTTCCCCGTCGCCCTCGAAGGCGCGCTCAAGCTCAAGGAAATCTGCTACATCCACGCCGAGGGCTTCGCCGCTGGCGAGCTCAAGCACGGCCCCATCGCCCTGGTGGACGAGGGACAGCCGGTCATCGTCATCGTGCCGACCCCGCGCCGTCCCCGAGCTGCACGGCAAGGTCCTGGCCAACATCGCCGAGGTCCGCGCCCGCGGTGCCCGCACGATCGTCGTCGCAGAGGAAGGGGACACCTCCGTCGACGAGTTCGCCGAGGTCGTCTTCCGCGTGCCCCCCGTGCCGACCCTGTACGCGCCGCTCCTGACCGTCGTGCCGCTGCAGATCTTTCGCCTGCGAACTCGCCACCGTCAAGGGGCTGGACGTCGACCAGCCGCGCAACCTGGCCAAGTCCGTGACGGTGGAGTAATCCACCCGCGCGGGGCGCATGCCCCGTGAACGTTCCCGGGCCTCGTTCCTCATCCGGGGACGAGGCCCGGGCCGCTTTTACGGACCGGCGTCAGTTTCCTCATGCTCGTGGGCGACTGTGAGTTCCCCTTGCATGTTGTACGAGGCAAGCCGTCGACGGCATGTGCGCTCACAATTCAATACCACCCGGCTACCATGGAGTTCATGAGTGTCGCAGATAATTCCTCCAGGTCGAATGCGTGTCTCGACCTGCCTGCGGACTTCTATTGGTATGGCGGCGGTAATGGAACGGCTCAAGAGCACATCAGCTTAGCTGTAAATGCTCTTATGGCGGCCATCAAGGAGCCAACGAACCGTCGCTGGAATCCGTACCAAGAGGCGATGATCCGCGCGAGTTTTAGAAAGCGCCTGGAAAAAGCCGCACAAGGCAAACTTCGACCACCGGAAGAACTGAAATCTCTGCGCGGTGGTGTTGCTCTCTTCGAAATTCGCTGGCGGGACATTGATGTTCGCGAAGTTAATTCCTCAGGGATTGACTCCTATGCTCAGGTTGAGGTCCGTCTCATTCACGCTCAACCATTCGATCAGCTAGGCCTGTGCATACTAGGCCTTCACGCTCATGAGAAGGTGATCATCAAGGGCAACCCGGCTGCGACCAAGGCCGCGCAAGACACTGAGATCAACATTGCTGAACGTCGCCTCATCTCTGGATATTCCACAAACTGGGGTGTCGAGCGGCGCACACAACATGACTGAAGTTTGCATAACACCATCTCACACTTATATAGTTTAATCTATGACTTCAGTGAGTGATGAGAGCCTTGAGCGCCGCGCAGATCTGCTGGTCGATGCGAGGGATCGTCTTCTCGAGGGTTTGGTAAGGCTCCGCAAGGAGCATAAGCTCAGCCAGCAGACTGTAGCCGAGCGCATGGGCGTCAGTCAGCCTACGGTCGCTGCGTTTGAACGCTATGACGCTAACCCGACTGTGTCATCCATCATCCGGTACGCGATGGCCGTCAATGCGCTCCTCGACATCAAGGTTGTCGATGACTGTGGTGAGGGCGTGCCCGCTACGTGGCAGATGACCGGAGCCGCCCAGGCAACTGTTCGTGTGCCTACGCCCTCGCGTAAGACGCAGGCGGTCGCCGACGACTGGAGTATTACGCAGGAGCCAGCTCATGTCTGATGTGCCCCTCTTGGTAAGCGTCGAAGAGATGCTTGCAACTGCGAAACTCCAACTTGTGGACATTCGCTTTGATCGCCTGTCGATTGATCTTGTGGATGATGCTCCCCAGGCTGGTTCCGATCTTGACGGTAGTGAGCCTACGCCGATCGAGATCAACTGCATGCTCGGAACTCGGCAGGAAGGCAAACGTTTCGGAACACGGTTTGAGTTCCGGATCACGGCTCCACAGTGGCAGGCTGTTATCGCAGTCATTGCCTACTATGAGGGGTGTCAGGAGTTTGTTCTCTCCCCCGAAGCGCCTGCTGACTTTGCATCGAAAGTTGCGCTCATGGCGGCGTTTCCTTACGTTCGTGAAGCCCTCAGTGATTTGACCACGCGGGTTACCGGCACGGCAGTTCTCCTGCCTCTCATTCGCCCCGGCCAAATCACTTTCGCTCCCAATAAGTAGTCTAGGCGGTTTTCTTACAAGGGCTGTGCGCGTCTCTTCCGTATTTTGTTCGCCCTATAGTCCGACACCAGGCTGCAGCCCCGTGAACGTTCCCGGGCCTCGTTCCTCATCTGGGACGAGGCCCGGGCCGCTTTTACGGACCGGTGTCAGTTTTACGGATCTGGGGCGTGCGCCGCGTCATCGAATGGGTCTGATCTGGTGAAAGGTTTCACGATGTGCGTGTGAAACAGCAGCCAAAACCGCGATGGAGATTGCAGGCGAGGGGGAGGGGGCGACTAGCGTTGAAGAGGTGGCGGCGCGCCCGCCGCACCATCCAACGCAAGCAAGCCCCGGCCTCGTGAAACGGGGCCGCGACCACCCCAGGAGGTGCGCACATGACTCTGTCCACGATCCTCATCGGCATCCTGCCCTCAGTCTTCTTCGGCGTCGCTACGACGCTGATGGGAAAGACCGGTGGCTCAGACCGCCAGCGAGTCATGGGCGCCGTCCTCGGCGGCCTGCTCATGGCTGCCGTCGCCACCCCGTTCCTGCACCCCGCGTGGACACCCCTGAACCTGGGCGTCTCCTTCCTGACCGGCCTGCTCCTCGGCGTCGGCGTGTGCGATCAGCTGCGCTCCTACTCGGTGCTCGGCATGAGCCGCACGATGCCCCTGTCCACCGGCGGCCAGCTGGTCCTCATGTCCCTGGCCGGCATCGCGATCTTCGGCGAGTGGCTCCACGGCGGCGCACTGCCCTACGGCCTCGCCGCCATCGCCGTCCTCATCGTCGGCATCTGGTTCCTCTCCCGCTCCGAGTCCGGCTCCGACGCGGCCTCCCTCGACTGGAAGCGCGGCGCGTTCCTGCTGACGACCTCCACGCTGGGCCTCGTCGCTTTCCCGCTCATCATCAAGTGGTTCGGCATCCAGCCCGCCGAATTCCTCCTGCCCCAGGCGATCGGCTACACCGTGTACTGCGGTGCGTTCTTCGCGATCCAGGGCCGCGGAGGAGTAGCCCCCGAGGACTCGCTGCGCCACCGCCGCATGCTCCCCTCGACCTTTCAACGGCGTCCTGTGGGGCACCGCCATCCTGCTGCTCCAGCTCAACTCCAACAACCTGGGCGCCGGCACCGGCTTCACGCTCTCCCAGCTCGGAATCCTGATCTCCACGCCGCTGGGTATCCTCTGGCTCCACGAAACCCGCACGCGCAAGGAGCTGCGCTGGACCATCATCGGCGTCGCCCTGGTCATCGTGGGCGCGGTCCTGGCGGGCGTCGCCAAGACCCTCGACGTCGCCTAACCGGCGCGTTCACTCCCCCGGAGCCGGGGGAGTGAAGAGCTGAACGGGCTGGCCCCACAGGACCGTCTGTCGAACAGGTTCCATCGGGGGCTGGCCCCGGCGCGCGCGTCTTTTGGCGCGCTCGTCGTCGCCTCGAGCGGCCCGTGGCTCGACCTCATCGTGAAGGTAGCGCGCGACCGCCGCATCGGTTCCCAGAGGGCGCGCGACTGCCGTGAAACCGGAGGATCTCAGGACCGCAGTCCCTCCCAGGCCTCGGCGCAGGGCCTCGTGCCCGCGAGCGCCGTCGGGAAGCGCGCGGAGGCGCGCGAAGACATGGGACAATGAAGACATGTTGACATGTGACGGCCCCGCCCTGACGTTCCCGCAGGCGCGCTCAATCGAAGAGCGCTTTGTCCGCGAGGCTGCGGAGATCGATGACCCGGACCTGTACATGCGCCAGGTCGGCGACGCGGTCGCGCAGCGCGTTGCCCGACTCGTCGGTGACACGGCCCCTCTGTTGACCGAACCTCACGAACCCGTTGTCCCCGGCCCTCGGGCGGATGTCGTCGCCTTCGTCGGAGGCGGCGACAACGGTGGCGATGCCCTCTACGCATGCGCGACCCTCGCTGACATGGGCGTCAGCGTGGCGGCGATCCTGCTCAAGTGCAAGCGCCACTCCCGCGCGCTGCGCGCCGCCACAGCATCCGGGGTCACCATCGTGGACCTCAAGGGAGACTCAATCAGCACAGTTCTTGACTCCCCGCAGCTCTCCCTGGTGGTATTCGCGAAAGTGTGGATCGACGGCATCGTTGGCATCGGCGGCAAGGGGGCCCTCAGAGGGAACCTCGCGGAGGCCGTTGAGCGGCTCAATGAATACTCGATCCTGATGCGCCCCGCCATCGTCTCGATTGATGTGCCCTCGGGCCTGACCGACGACGAGGGGAGCGTGACGGGTGCCGTCATGCGTGCCACGCACACGATGGCCGTGGGCAGCTTCAAACGAGCCCAAATCCTGCCGCCCGCCGCGCAGTATTGTGGTGCCTTGGAACTCATCGAGATGAAGTGGACCGGACTCGTTGGCCAGACGCCCGCTGACACGGAGGAAACGAGCGGCGAGGTCCCGGTGTACTTTTACGAGGGAACCGGCGGCAGTCGGTTCGTCCAAGTCCCGGCCTTCGACGACGACAAGTACGCGCGCGGTGTCGTCGGCCTCGTCGCGGGATCCGACACCTACCCGGGTGCTGGCCTGCTCGCCACGCGGGGGTCCTGGCATCGGGCGTCGGCATGGTCCGCCTTAACTCGACCCGCCGTGTCCAGGACTTGGTCCTGGCTGCCGAACCGGGTGTCGTCATGGTGGGCGGGCGCATTCAGGCAGCCCTCATCGGGCCAGGCCTGGACGAGGAGCGCCGCGAGGATGCGCTCGAACTCGCGCAATTCTGCGGCCAGTCCGGTGTGCCGCTCGTCATCGACGCCTGGGCCCTCGACCTGATTCCCGGAGCTGGCGGACACCATCAACCCCGAGACCACCGTCCTCACCCCGCACCACGGGGAGGCCGCGCGCCTGCTGACGAGGCTCGGCACGCCGACGAAGCGGGATGAGGTAGCCGCGGCCCCCCTGCGCAACGCGAATCTCCTCCACGATGCCACGGGCTGCCACGTCGTCCTCAAGGGCCCCGTCACCGTTGTGCGGTCCTTCGAATACGCGGACAAGCTCCGTGATCAGGCGCTGCTCGCCAGCTTCATCAACCCGGAGTTGGGCTTCCCCGACCTGGACACGATGGAGCAGACAAGCAGCCGCTGCGACTCCACGCTGGTTGCGCCGACCACCACGTCGTGGGCAGGCACAGCGGGCAGCGGCGACGTCCTGGCCGGCCTGATCGCCGGTATCCTCGCCCGCCCCGTCAGGGACGAGCACGCGCTGCCGGGACCCGACGGAAAACCGCAGGCCGTGACGCCCGAACGACTGGTGTCGGCCGTGTGGCTCCACGGTCGCGCGGCGACGTTGGCCACCGATCGGTACAACGGTCACGCCCCCATCCAGGCGCGCGATATTGCTGACGCAATCCCGGAGGTCCTCGCCGCCTTCGGCTTTCTGATATGGAAGAGTGCAGGCGCAGCCGCACGGCGCGCTCGGGCCTGCGTGAGATAATAGGGGAGTGACTTTCACGAACGAACACGGTCAAGGACGGGATTACCCGTCACGCGCGGTCGTCGACCTGGCCGCTATCCGTCATAACCTGGGCGTCCTGCGCGCCGCCGCCCCTGACGCGCTCCAGCTCGCGACCGTCAAGGCCAACGCCTACGGTCATGGCCTGGTTCCCCGTCGCGCTCGCGGCCCTGGAGGGCGGTGCCGACTGGCTGGGGGTCGCGCAGCTGGCCGAAGCGTTCACGCTGCGCAAAGGCCTCGACGAGGCCGGGGTTGCGCGCGCCGACGCCCCTCTCCTCGCGTGGATTTCCACCTCCTCCTCCGATTTTGCTGCGGCCATCGAGTCCGATATTGACGTCTCCGTGTCCTGGACGTGGGTGCTTGCCGACATCTGCGCCGCCGCCCGGCAGGTGGGGCGCCCCGCGCGCGTTCACGTGAAGATTGATACCGGCATGTCCCGCGCGGGTTCGACCCTGGCGGACCTGCCCGCCCTGGCCTCGGCCCTGCGCATGGCGGCCGACGAGGGACTCGTCGACGTCGTGGGCGCGTGGAGCCACATGTCGCGCGCCGACGACCCCACCGAGGCGGGCAATGCCTCGACCGCGAACCACGTGCGCATCTTCGAGGAGGGGCTGGCAATCCTGGCCGACGCGGGCATTACGCCGCGCATCCGTCACCTGGCCGCCACCTCCGGGATCCTGTGGCACCCCGAGACGCACTACGATATGGTCCGCGCGGGCATCGGCCTGTATGGTCTGAGTCCCGACCCCGCCGTCGCGTCCTCGTCCGAACTCGGCCTGGTTCCCGCCCTGACGCTGACCGCGCCCCTCACCTCGGTCAAGGTGATCGAGGAGGGGACCCCGGCCTCGTACGGAGGAACGTGGATTGCACCCACGCGCCGGTGGATCGGTCTGGTCCCCCTCGGCTACGGCGACGGCATTCTGCGCGCCGCCTCCAACCGCGCCCGTGTCACCGTCCACACCGCTTCCGGTCCTCTCGACGCGCCCCAGATCGGGCGCGTGTGCATGGACCAATTCATGATCGATCTGGGGACCTGCCGACGGCGAGGCGGACACGCCCGACCGCGCGCAGCGGACAGGCACCCGCAGCAGTCGGTGACCTCGCCGTGCTCTTCGGCGCTGACCCATCCCCTATGGCCGACGACTGGGCGCGCGCCGCGAACACCATCAACTACGAAATCGTCACCAACCTGGGCGCACACATCCCGCGCGCCTACATCGGTGATGCCGACGCGACTGACGGGACCCCCTCATGAGCCAGCCCATCGCCTCCTACGCCGTCGAAACCAACGACGCTGACCAGACCCGCGCGCTGGGTGAGGACCTCGGTCGCGTCCTGGCCGCCGGCGACCTCGTCATGCTGTCCGGCGGACTCGGTGCCGGCAAGACTACCCTCACGCAGGGCATCGGCGTGGGCATGGGCGTACGTGGCCGCGTCGCCTCCCCGACATTCATCGTCGCCCGCGTCCACCCGAACCTCGGCGGTGGCCCCTGACCTCATCCATGCGGACGCCTACCGCATCACCGACCTGAACGACCTGGAGACCCTCGACCTGGATTCCTCCCTCGACGAGGCCGTCACCGTCGTCGAATGGGGCGACGGCAAGACCGAAGCCATGAGTGAGGAGCGCCTCGCCATCGAGGTGCGGCGCGCCTCGGGAGGGACAGGCGCAGCGCGACGGGGACGTCATCGACCTGGAACACATGGACGACGGCCGCCGCCGCATCGTCCTGCGCGCCCACGGGCACCGCTGGGACGGCGTCCTCGAGGACGTCGTCGCCGCCCACGGGGGAACGCGCATCGACCAGGACGCCCCTGAGGGCGACGAGTCCGCGACCGACGAGTAGGATCACACCGTGCGAGAGATAGCCCTGGACACCCAAGCAGCCACCGCCGTCGCGATCATCGAAGACGGTCGGGTCATTGGCCGCGCCCACAACGACTCCGGGCGACACCACGCCGAATCCATCACGCCGCTCGTCCGCGAGGCCCTCGGTGATGCCGGCCTGCCCTCCACCCTGACCGATGCTGGGATTGATCGCGTGCTCGTGGGCACCGGGCCTGCTCCCTTCACCGGGCTGCGCTCCGGCCTCGTCTCCGCGCGCGTCCTCGCCCGGGTCGCAGGCGTGCCCGCCTACGGCGTCTCTGCCCTTGACGTCATCGCCCGCCAGGGCCTCGACCTGCTCGCCCCCGACACCCGCGTCTACGCGATCGCCGACGCGCGTCGCCGCGAACTCTACTGGGGGGCCTTTGTGGCTGCCGGACCCGACGACGTCGCCCTTGAAGGACGCCTCGAAGTCGGGGACGTCTCCTCCCTGCTTGGCGCTATGCGACACGCCCCCGGCCTCGTCGTCGCCGGAGCTCCCGTTCCCCGCGCACTCCGCGTCCGCTCTCGCGCGCGCCGACCTCGGCCCCCAGGTCGAGCTGGACCCCGCCGTCATGAGCCGCATCGTCGCCACGCGACTGGCCCGCGGCGAGGACGAGCGACTGCGCACCGACCCCCTCTACCTGCGCCGCCCCGACATTCACGGTCAGCCCACCGCGCGCCTATGAGTCTCCAGCTGCGCGTCGCGGGTCCCGGCGACCTCGACCTTGTCGCTGCCCTCGAGGCCGAGGTTTTTCAGAAGACCCGTGGACGTCCTTCATGATCGCTGAGGAACTCTCCTCCCCGGCTTCGCGCTACTGGATCGCGACGGACGGCTCCGGCGACGTCATCGGCTACGGCGGAGCCAAGGTCGGCGGTGACCAAGCCGACGTCATGACGATCGGCGTGCGTGCCCACGCGCGGGGTGCAGGCGTCGGGGCCACCATCCTTGACGCGCTTATGGCCTGGTCCCACGAGGCCGGGGCGCGTGAGATCTTCCTCGACGTGCGCCCCTCCAACGAGGGTGCCATCGCGCTTTACAAGTCGCGTGGATTCGTCGAGATCGGGCGCAGGCCACGCTATTTCCGCAACCCCGTCGAAGAGGCAGTCGAGATGAGGGCGCCCCTGATCTGAGGAGATGCGACGACCACCACCAAATAGGTACGGTCGGTGTATCAAAATTCGTGCTTTCAGACCCCTGTTTATGAGGCCGATAGTCCTAGGTGTTTTCATTGCGATTGCGGGTCAAGGAGCGTGGAAGAACCGCGGAAAATAGCCGAAAATGACACCGTGTCGACAAGAGCGGCGCATCGCCTCGTGCCAACGTCCTACGAGGCGGACGAAAAGCGTCGATATGCTCAATCCATGGCCACTCAAAATGTCGCAACGAAGAAGCGCCGCGCGTGGACCACCAGCGTCTTTATTAAGCAGCTGATGGCCGTCTCGGGCTTCGTTTCGTTTTCTTCTTGCTGTTCCACTCTTACGGCAACCTCAAGATGTTCCTGGGCGCGCAGGTTTACAACGACTACGCGCACTGGCTGCATGAAGAGGCTTTCGTGCCGATCTTCCCGCACGGCGGATTCATCTGGGTTTTCCGCGCCGCCATGGCGCTGATGCTCATCATCCACCTGTGGGCCGCTGCCTACACCTGGAAGCGTTCGCGTCGCGCTCGCTCCACCCGCTACGTCGTGAAGAAGTCCGTCACGGACTCCTACGCGGCCCGCACCATGCGTATGAGCGGTGTCCTCATTCTGCTGATCCTGATCTTCCACATCGCTCACTTCACCACCGTGAGCCTGCCCGCGAAGGTCGCCAATTTCGGCGCTGACGTCACCACTCCTTACGACCGCATGATCGCGTCCTTCCAGTCGCCGGTCCTCGTGATCCTCTACGCCGTGTTCGTCGGCTGCGCGTGCATCCACGTCTCTCACGGCTTCTGGTCCATGTTCCAGTCGCTCGGCTGGGTGCGTCCTGCCACCCGCAAGCCTCTGGTTGTCCTCTCGGGCCTGGTCGGTCTGGTCATCTTCGTGATGTTCATGGCCCCGCCCGTCGCCATCGTCACCGGCTTGATCCACTGAGGAAGGGCACGCAATCATGACCGATAAACTCATCCACGGCCTCTACCGTGAAGGCGAGAAGATCGCCGACACGAAGGCTCCCCACGACGTCCCGATCTCCGAGCGCTGGGCGCGCCGTCAGTTCGAGGCAGCCCTCGTGAACCCGGCGAACCGCCGTAAGCTGCGCGTCATTATCGTCGGTTCCGGCCTCGCGGGTGGCGCTGCTGCCGCCTCGCTCGGCGAAATGGGCTACAACGTCGACTGCTTCTTCTACCAGGACTCCGCCCGCCGTGCGCACTCCATCGCCGCGCAGGGTGGTATCAACGCCGCGAAGAACTACCGTAACGACAACGACTCCGTCTACCGTCTCTTCTACGACACGGTCAAGGGCGGCGACTACCGCGCCCGCGAGGACAACGTCTATCGCCTCGCCGAGGTCAGCGCCAACATCATCGATCAGTGCGTCGCGCAGGGCGTTCCCTTCGCCCGCGAGTACGGTGGCCTCCTCGACAACCGCTCCTTCGGTGGTGTCCAGGTGTCCCGCACGTTCTACGCGCGCGGCCAGACAGGTCAGCAGCTCCTGATCGGGGCCTACCAGGCGCTGGAGCGTCAGGTCGCTGCGGGTACCGTCACCGAGCACTCGCGTCACGAGATGGTCGAACTCATCGTCGACGAGGGCAAGGCGCGCGGCATCATCGCCCGCGACATGTCCACCGGCAAGCTCGAGACCTTCATCGCCGACGCGGTGGTCCTGGCGACCGGCGGCTACGGCAACGTGTTCTTCCTGTCCACGAACGCGATGGGCTGCAACGCGACCGCCATCTGGCGCGCGTACCGCAAGGGTGCCTACTTCGGCAACCCCTGCTTCACGCAGATCCACCCCACGTGCATCCCCCAGCACGGCGACCAGCAGTCGAAGCTGACCCTCATGTCGGAGTCGCTGCGTAACGACGGTCGCATCTGGGTTCCCAAGCGCGCCGAGGACTGCGAGAAGGACCCGCGTCAGATCCCCGAAGAGGATCGCGACTACTACCTGGAGCGCATCTACCCGTCCTTCGGTAACCTCGTGCCCCGCGATATCGCATCGCGTCAGGCCAAGAACATGTGCGACGAGGGCCGTGGCGTCGGCCCGAAGATTGACGGCGTCGCCCGCGGCGTCTACCTCGACTTCTCCGAGGCCATCTCCCGTATGGGCAAGGCGGCCGTCTCCGCGAAGTACGGCAACCTCTTCGACATGTACGAGCGCATCACGGGCGACAACCCCTACGAGGTGCCGATGCGCATTTACCCGGCCGTCCACTACACCATGGGTGGCCTGTGGGTTGACTACGACCTCGAGTCGAACCTGCCCGGTCTGTACGTGGCCGGCGAGGCGAACTTCTCCGATCACGGCGCAAACCGCCTGGGTGCCTCGGCGCTCATGCAGGGTCTGTCAGACGGCTACTTCGTCCTGCCCAACACGATCAACGACTACCTGGCGCACTGCTTCCACCTGCCCAAGCTGGACGAGAACTCGCCTTCCGTCAAGGAAGCCCTTGAGTCGGCTCAGGGACGCATCGACACCCTCATGTCGATCAATGGAACCCGCTCCGTGGATTCGTTCCACAAGGAGCTGGGCAAGATCATGTGGGAGTACTGCGGCATGGAGCGCACCGAGGCCGGCCTGAAGAAGGCCATCGGTATGATCCGCAAGCTGCGCGCAGACTACTGGAAGAACGTTCGTGTTCCCGGCAAGTCGATCGGCGAACTCAACCAGTCCCTCGAGAAGGCCGGTCGCGTGGCTGACTTCATGGAACTGGGCGAACTCATGTGCATCGACGCGCTGCACCGCGAAGAGTCGTGCGGCGGCCACTTCCGCGCGGAGTCTCAGACTCCCGAGGGCGAGGCCCTGCGCCACGACGACAAGTTCCTGTACGTGGCGGCCTGGGAGTTTGCCGGTGACGGCGAACCCCCGATCCTCCACAAGGAAGACCTGATTTACAACGACATCGAGCTGAAGCAGCGGAGCTACAAGTGAACCTGACACTGAGGATCTGGCGCCAAAACGGTCCCGAAGACAAGGGCGCAATTCATGAATACCAGGTGAAGGGAATCTCGGAAGAGTCCTCGTTCCTGGAGATGCTCGACGTCCTGAACGAAGAGCTCTTCGCACGCGGCGAGGAACCCATCGCCTTCGACTCCGACTGCCGCGAGGGCATCTGCGGTCAGTGTGGCATCGTCATCAACGGTATCGCTCACGGCCCGGAGGTCACCACGACCTGCCAGCTGCACATGCGTTCCTTCAACGATGGCGACGTCATCACGATCGAGCCGTGGCGTGCGTCGGGCTTCCCGATCATCAAGGACCTGGTGGTGAACCGCTCCGCCCTGGATCGCATTATCCAGGCCGGCGGCTACATCTCCGTGAACACGGGGGCAGCGCCCGACGCGCACGCGACCCCCGTTCCGAAGCAGGACGCGGATCGCGCGTTCGAAGCTGCGGCCTGCATCGGCTGCGGGGCGTGCGTGGCGGCCTGCCCGAACGCCTCCGCGATGCTCTTCACCTCCGCGAAGGTCACGCACCTCGGCCTGCTCCCGCAGGGCAAGCCCGAGAACTACAAGCGTGTCGTGAACATGCTCAACCAGATGGACGAGGAGGGCTTCGGCTCCTGCTCGAACATCGGTGAGTGCGCGGCGGTCTGCCCCAAGCAGATCCCGCTTGACGTGATCGCAAACCTGAACCGCCAGCTCGGAAAGGCAGCCTTCAAGGGCGTCTGATCCGCCTGAGTGGCCGTGGGCCCGGCGCACCAACGTGCGCCGGGCCCTTTTGCGTCCGCCACCTCCGACGGGTCCCTTGTGTGAGTGCTCGCGGGCGTTGTGATCTGAGGCGTATCATGGAGACATCATCGGGGCTCAGAGAGGAGCTTGCCATGCAATTTGACGAGACCGGACCGAACACGCACACGCGCCGTTACTGGGTCAGTGCAACGGTTGCAATTGGCGCAATGGTTGTTTTTGCGATCCTGTCGATCCTTCTGCTCCTGGGGGTTGTTTTCGGCTCCCCAGCAGTCAAGCTCGTCGCCGATTCGCTTGTCCCGTGGTCCCTGCTGGTGTTTGCCATCGCTGGCGTCGCGATGATCGTCGCCAACAAGCGGTCCGGACAGGATTGAGACTTCGACGGTTCACGACATGACGCACGCCCGCCCCTGCGGGCGGCGTCACCGTGCGCGCAGACTTAGACTAGAGGGCGTGAATAACCCCCTGGTCCTTGGTATTGAGTCAACGTGCGACGAGACGGGCGTCGGCCTGGTGCGTGGCACGCAGCTGCTGGTTGATCGCACGGCTACGTCGATGGACGAGTATGCCCGCTACGGCGGTATCATCCCGGAGATTGCGTCGCGCGCCCACCTGGAGTCGTTCCTGCCGACGCTCGACGCTGCCCTCGACGAGGCCGGGGTGACCCTGGCGGACGTGGATGCAATCGCGGTCGCTGCGGGGTCCCTGGTCTGGTCGGTTCGCTGACGGTGGGTATCTGCGCGGCCAAGGCCCTGGCCTCGTCCCTGGGCAAACCGCTGTACGGCGTGAACCACGTGATTGGTCACCTGGCCGTCGACAAGCTGGCCGAGGGGCCTCTTCCCGAGCATTTCATCGGACTGGTGGTCTCAGGCGGGCACTCGAACATCCTGGAGATCCGCAATATCGCGACCGACGTCGTGGAGCTGGGCGGTACCCTGGACGATGCCGCAGGCGAGGCTTTCGATAAGGTCGGGCGTCTCCTCGGCCTGCCCTACCCGGGCGGCCCCCACGTGGATCGACTGTCCCAGCAGGGCGACCGCGAGGCGATCCGTTTCCCGCGCGGCCTGGCCGCCGGTAAGGACAAGGAACGCCACAAGTACGACTTTTCGTTCTCAGGCCTCAAGACGGCCGTGGCTCGCTACATTGAGGGGACGACCGCGCGCGGCGAAACCGTCAGCAAGGAAAACGTGTGCGCCGCCTTCTCCGAGGCCGTCAACGATTCGCTGACCGCTAAGGCCGTGCGCGCGGCGCTGGACACCGGCTGTGACACGATTGTCGTGGGCGGCGGATTTTCCGCCAACTCGCGGCTGCGTGCCCTCCTGACGGAGCGAGCCGAGGCCGCGGGCGTGACCGTGCGCATGCCTCCGCTGCGATTCTGCACGGATAACGGTGCTCAGATCGCAGCGATCGGCTCGGAGCTGGTGGCGGCGGGCCTGCCGCCGTCGGACTGGGACTTTTCGCCGGATTCGGGCATGGAGCTGACGACGACCTACGTGCCCCCGCGCGCCTGAGCAGCGGCGCGCGGGGAGGGGCCTCAGCGCAGTCCCTCCATGAAGGACTCGGCGACGGAAGACCACGAGGTGTAGAAGCCGCCTGCCATGTTGGCGCACACGCCGATGAAGGCGGCGCAGGCGAGTGCAGCCGCGCTCAGGCACGCCAGTCGCGCCGCGTAGGTGACGCATGAGGCCGCCGGGCGTGGCAGCGTCGCGATGATGCGCGGCATCGGCAGGCGGAAGAAGCGCGAGCGAGTTGAGGGCAGGTCTGCGTCCCCAGCTAGGGCGGCACTCCACGTGCCCGCGGAACGCCAGGTGAGGGTCACGAACGCAGCGGATAACAGAGCCAGCACAGCAAGGCTCACGAGGCCGTTGGGTGCGGTGGGCCGCACCGTGTGCGTGACGTTCGTGGCCGGCACGATGGAGGCGTAGGCTTCGGATGCCCGCGCTGTCGCCGCAGTCGGAGATGATCCCAGAGCGTTTGCGACCTTGTCGGAGGAACCCCACCATGCCAGCATCGTCGGGATGTGCTCCCTCCACAGGGGGCCTGCGTGCCCGCCGGTGGGCGGAATATCGGTCGTCACGGTGTCGGGAGACTTGACGGCCTTTGCCATCTTGACGGCGGCAGGGGCGCCGCCGGCCCCGTCGTCTGCGGCGGCCATCGCGTAGATGCGCAGCCCGTCGGGGACCCTCTTGGCCAGCATCGTGGAGAGGGTGTTGTCCGCCAGGTACTGGTCGCCGAGATTCGTCATCTGCCCCTCGATCTGCGTGTCATAGCCGGAGAGGGAGGCGGCTGCGCCGAAGGTCTGGGGCGTGCGCATCGCCGTCCACACCGCGCAGTAGGCACCCGCGGAGAAACCGCCGAGCATCCACGCGTCGCGCTTGTCGGAGGTATTGGGGAAATTGTGGCGGACGAACGCGGGGATTTCGTGCGCGGACCACGTGTAGACGGCGGGTCGATCCTCGATATCCGCGCAGTCGTGCGCCTCCTCGTCGACGCTCAGGGACGGGACGACGATGATGGTGGGAGGGATGATCCCGGCGTCGATGGCGTTGTCGAGGGCCTCCTGGACGTGTGCACCCTGCGTGGTGCCGTCGGCCTCGCCCGGGTACCCGTGCAGCAGCTCGATGACCGCGTAGGTCTTGCCGTCGGTGGGGGAGTAGTCGCGTGGTGCGATGACGAAGACGGGCAGCGTGATGCCGCTGATCGGCCCCGTCCACGTGGTGGTGAGCATGCCGTCCTCGGTCCTCGTGAAGGTCGCGTCGAGGCTGGAGGAAGCAATCGGCTGGTCGCCGATTGTAACCTCGCCGCCAGACTCGGCCACCGGTTCGTCGACGTTGGAAGCGATGAGCGCAGCCAGGTCACCGCTGGTCTTGACGAGGCCGAGAGAGCGGTTGAGGATCAGGGCACCCGTGGCCGTCACGAGGAGGATCGGCACGAGGATGAGGACCGCGCGGCCCAGCCAATGCCTCGTGCGCCGGGGGAAATGCCTGGGTGTCCAGCGCGGCAGGAGGAACGCCCCCGCGAGGAGGGACAGGACCGCGAGCACGGCGACGACCGCGAGGGTGCGTCCCGAGGTCAGGGAAATGGATCCGAGAAGGGACATGGTCACTCCTTCGTGGAGGGGGTTGACGAGGCCGTGGCAGCGCCGCGCTGATCGGTGGTTGTGGGCGTGGCCGAGGAGGGGGACGACGCGGAGGTGCGCTGCGTGGCGCGGGCAGAGCGCAGGTCGCCGACGCCCTTCGCGGCGAGCTTGGCGAGGCCACCGGTGACGGAAGCCAGCAGTGTGAGGGTCTGGGCGGGGGAGAGCGAGGGCACGTAGGCGTGCGAAATGGCAAGTCCGACGGTGGCCAGTGAGGCGGGTTCGGGGACAGCCAGGTACAGGGGCTGCGTGCGTGGCTTGAACTTGCGTTTGAAGGCGTGCAGCGAGGTGAAGCCGTAGAGAGGTTCCATGATGGCGGCGAGGGCGTCGGTCAGAGGTCCGAAGGCGGACGTGTCGTCGGCGGAGCGCCTCAGGGGAGCGCCGGAGAGGGACAAGAACTCCAGGCCTTCTTCCTGGGCAGCCAGAGCGGCCTTGCCGATGAGGAATTCGATGGCGGGACGCCAGCCTGTTGCGCGGCGACGCATGACGTCGAGGGTCAGGCCGACGACCTGGCCGCCGCGATAAACGGGCAGCCACGAGGTGACGGCGTGGATCGTGGAGTCGGCATCGATGGCAACGAGGATGCGCGTCTCAGGGATCGCGAGTTCGCGCACGCCTCCGAGTGTGAAGCCCATTTCGGGTAGTGCCTTGTCGGAACTCCACGCCTGCGAGATCACGGTGATCTGGTCTTTCCATCCCTGGGGGCATTCGTCCCAGGTGGTCCAGCGGGCCTCGACGCCTTCACGGGTGGCATGGTTCATGGCGGTGCGTACGTCCTGGTAGGCCTTGCCCTTGAATGCCAGGTCAGGCAGGTCGAGGAGTGACTCTTCGGCGACCTGCATGATCGTCCAGCCCTCGTCGCGGGCGGCGTAGGCCAGATCCTCGTGGACGGAATAGAGCGCCGGTGTGAGGCCCGCAGTGGCGGCGAAGGAAGAAAACTCAGCGATTGCCTGGGAGGCCTTGCCTTCCTCGTAGGCCAAGTCGGTGACTGTGAGCGCGACGCCTCCGGCTCCCCGGTAGGCAACCCCGGCCTCGTCGAAGGGGGACACCCACACCTGGTTGCCTTCCCACATGTTCATCCAGCCGAGCGTTCCGCCCCCGTGTGCGCGCACGAGCGACGTGAGGTCGTCGAGAGGTGAGGACGCGGGGATACGAGGCAGCGCGAGGAGGGCGCGCAGCACGAGGGCGAGGGTTCCCGCCCATGCAACGAGGGGCATCCACAGGACGGGAGCCTCAGCCAGGAGAGTCATGGGCACGAGCGATGGCTCGAAGATCGATGCGGTCGCCGTGGGCAGGAGTGCGAGGGCGTAGTCGTGGAAAACCTGCAAAGGTGTTGCGTTGGGCGCGTCCGAGATGTTGGCACCCGAAGCCAACGAGGAGAAGGGAATGAATGAGTCGCTCGTGAGGAGTCCGAGCACGAGGACTGCCGCCGCGCACACAGCCATGAGGATGAGCCAGCGGCGTGCCAGCGTCGAGGTCGTGGATGGCGCGGCGTGGATCGTGAAGGATCGGCGCATCCACCAGGTGATGGCGCACAGCGCGACATTGAGGAGGACAGGCATGAGCAGCAGGGAAGCAGCCGTCGTCACCTCGGGACGCAGGGGGTCATCCGGCCCGTTCCATGCAAGGAGTTCGACGGTGGTTGACGTCAGCGTCGAAACGCCGAGGATGCCCTGGAGAATGAGGGTGCCAACGTAGGCGGCCCGCCGTCCCCTACGCAGTCCGTAGGCGAAGATCAGTTGCAGGGTGACGGGTGCCAGGCACAGAAGGGTTGTGATGACTCCCGTACGGCCCTCGAGCCACCAGGCCGGCCCCAGCGACCAGCGCATTTGCGCGAGGGGGCCTTCGGGCGCGGAGGAGACAACCGTGAGGGCTGCGGCGCACGCCCAGCACAGGGCAGCGATCGAGGCGAATTGGCGGCCGAGCGTGACCTCGTCGGTGGTTTCGGAGTTGGAACCCCGTACACCCAGCAGACGAGCAGCGATCATGCCGGCCAGGAGCGCCCACACGCGCGCGTAGGAGATCGCCGAGCCGAGGATCGCGGAGGAGAGAGCGAGGATGCCGATGAGGAGGAAACGCGCCCTCCACCGCCAGCGTGCCCCTAGCGACTGCACGGCGGCACCAGCCAGGGCGATGAGCATGAGGCTCGTCCCCCACAGGGTTCCTTCGCCGATGGCCTGGCCCCACTCGGTGATCGCGCGCTTGAGCAGGGGCAGGGTCGCCCACGTCGCGGTGACGCCGACGACCTGTCCGGCGAGCGCGGCAGCGATCCACACGCGGGTGCCCAGGTGGCGTTCGGCTGCGCCACCCGCGACGATCATCGTTGCGATGCCGAGGACGGCGGTGGCCAGGAAGTGCCCGGGGACAGCTCCGACGGAGGAAAAGATCGACCACCAGTGGGAGGCTGAGGGGCTAGCCTCAAGGACACTGAATTGGTCGCGCCACACCCAGTAGGTGGCGGACATCAGGGTCAGGGCAACCGTCACGACGGTTGTGGCAGGGGCGTGGGACAGCCATCGGACCGTCAGGCGCGCCAGCGATGAGAGCAGAAGCCAGAGGGTGCGTGCTGTTGCGCTCAGTGGCGCACCGATCCTGCGAAAAGTGGTGCGGCGGGGCTCGGGCGAGTCCGTCTCTTCTTGCGACACGGTGATGTCCTCTCAAGCCATTTCGTTTTTCCGGAGGATAGGATACTCCGATAGCCTGGAAGTGGACTAATAGTGCGCTGGGAAGGTGTCTGCTCAGTCACGAGGCTGTGGCCCCGCCCCGGACGCGCCTCGCTGCCGCGCCGGGGACGTGGGGTCAGGCGCTCAGGGCTGCGAACTCGGCGAGTGCCAGGGGACGACCCGCAGCCATCTCGGCGCGCATGAGGTCCACGACGGCATCGAGGCCCTGGCCGGGGCGTGCGGCCGCAGCGACGGCGCGCTGGCGCTCGTAGGCGGCACCGATTGACAGGATCGTGTCCAGGTCGGCGAAATCGCGCGCGCAGCCAAGATCAGCGGCCACGGGAGCCAGCTCTTCCTTCAGGCGTGCGATGCCGTCGCGGGCGCTTTCGGTCGCGCCGTCGCGCGAGATGATGAGGGTCTGCGTCCAAGCCGTAGCGGGCCGAGCGCCACTTGTTTTCCGCGACGAACCAGTCCGGTAGGGACGGGCAGTGGCTCACCGGCGTCGTACAGGCGCGAGAAGTGCTCGACGAGGACGTGGGTGAGGGCCGCGAAGATGCCGACCTCAGTGGCGTTCGTCGCCGCGTCGTACATGCGGTTCTCGATCGTGCCGAAAGTCGGCGAGGGGCGGATATCCCAGCGGACCTCGTCGAATCCCTCAATGACGCCCGTACGGATCATGTCGTCCGTGTAGGCCTCCAGGTCCTCCCACGTGTCGAACTGACGCGGGATACCGGCGGTGGGCAGCTGCTGGAAGACCATTGCGCGGTTGGAGGCGTAGCCGGTGTCCTCGCCCTGCCCAGAACGGAGAAGACGCGGAGATCGCCTGCAGGTGGCCCAGGTAGGCTGTGAGCGCAGCCTGGATCGGCAGGATCTTCGCGCGGTCTTCGACGCCGACGTGCACGTGGACGCCGTACAGGAGCATCTGGTGGCCCCAGTAGGCGGTGCGCTCGACGAGCTGGGCGTAGCGGCGTGAGTCGGTGACGCGCTGGCGGCCCGGGCGCGCGAAGGGGTGTGTGCCGGCGGTGGCCAGGTCAATGCGCAGGTCCGAGGCCAGGGGAGTCAGGTAGTCGACGCAATCCGTCAGGTCAGCGACGCACTCGGCGACGGTCGAGCGCGGCTTGGAAACGACCTCGATCGTGTTGAGGAGCATCTCGCGATGGATGCCGGGATAGAGCTTGCCGTCGGTCGTGGCGCGGTCGATGATGGCGTCCGCGCTTTGACGCAGATCGTGCGAGTCACGGTCGACGAGCTGGAGCTCCCACTCGACACCGAGTGTAGAACGCTGGGAGGAACCGAATGGCAAGGTCATGATCGATCCTTTCGCTGATTTCCTCCATTGTGTCAGGGCCTCGCTGTGTGCCGGTGGAGAGCTTCCTTACAGGTTTTTGGGCAACCTCTTGCAGATGATCGCGCGGTGACGCCCGGCCAGGCGCGTCGCAATGACTGTCAACTGGGCGCTACCGCCGCCCAGCTTGAGAGATTTGCGCAGCTCGTCGGGATTGATGTCCGTGCCGCGTTTCTTGATCTCAACACTGCCCGCGTCTCGCGATGTGAGCGCTGCAGAGATTGCCTTGGCGCGAAGGTTTGTCACCTCGAGCACTTCGAAGCGGTCATAGAAGGGGTTATCAGGTAAATCGTCGCCTGTCAGATAGGCGATTTTGTCGGACACGATACCCGCCCCGGTCTTGTCAGCGAGACGCCCGAGCAGACCCGAGCGAATCACCGCCGGATCGGCTTCCGCGATGAAAGCCCCGAGGGGAGCAACCTCCACGCGCTCGGCGGGCGTATTCGCAGCCATCCCCTCGGGGGAGGAGAGGGCATGGGCTGCCCCGGCCTCGTCCAGGAGGAGGCAGGACCGTCCCCGGCCCTCCGGTGCCAGTGCGGGAGACCAGAGGGAAGCTTCGACGAGATCGCCGCCCACGCTCACCCACTGCGCATGCCAATCCGCCGGAATGACGTCATGCGCGATGCCGGGCGCCACCTTGACGCCGACACGCTCAATCGCATGCGCCCAGCCGAGGACCGCGGACAGGGGCGGGGACCAATCCTCCGGGTTTGTGATGCGCGCCGACCCGCGCGAGGCCCCCGTACGCCGGGCGGGGTCGGCAAAGATCGCGTCCACGCCCTCGGAAGCCAACTCCGCGATATCCAGGTCCATGACGTCGCCCAGGCGAACCTGCGCTCCCTCGAAATCACGCAGATTCGCGGCCACGGCCCCCGCCGCCTCCGGGTCGATATCAACCGCGAGAACATCCAGGCCCAGGCCCGCAATCGCCAGCGCGTCCGCGCCGATCCCGCAGCCCAGATCCGCCACCCGCCTCGCCCCCGAGGCGCGGAAGCGCTGCGCGTGGCGCGCTGCCACCACCAGACGCGTCGCCTGCTCCAGCCCGTCGCGCGTGAACACCATGTGTGAGGCGAACGGGCCAAACTTGGCGCGCGCTGCCTGGCGTAGGGCCAGCTGGGTGAGGACTGCGGCAGCCAGGTCAGCCTCGATGCCCGAGGCGCGCAGGGCGGCCCCCAGCTCGCGCAGCGGCATCGGGTTGGTCTCCTGGCGGGCTTGGAGAGACTCCAGCAGCTCCCAGCCGGGCGAGGACAGGATCGGGGTCAAGGTGTTCACCGGGCCATTGTCCCATCTCTGGCGTGGCGAGGCCGTCACCGGCACGCTCGCGAAGCGGCGGGTGCGCGCTCGATTGCATAAAAACGGACGGCGGACGAATCGCCCTCGGTGAACCTGCTGGCACTCGGGTTGCCCGAGTGCCAGGAGCGCAACTACACTCGTAAAGGAAGCGCGGGATCATCCCGCGACCGGTCCTGCACCTGACCCCCGCGACGGCAGGGAAAGGACGAGCACCTTCGTGACACAGAAGAAAGGGAGCGACAATGTCGATCTCCATTAAGCCCCTCGAGGACCGCATCGTCATCCGCCAGGTTGAGGCTGAGCAGACCACCGCCTCCGGCCTGGTTATTCCGGATACCGCCAAGGAGAAGCCGCAGGAAGGCGAAGTTATCGCCGTGGGCCCCGGCCGCGTGGACGACAAGGGCAACCGTATTCCCGTCGACGTCAAGGTTGGCGACGTGGTTATCTACTCGCGCTACGGCGGCACCGAGGTCAAGTACGAGGGCCAGGAGTTCCAGATCCTGTCCTCGCGCGACGTGCTGGCGGTTGTGGAGCGCTGAGCGCCTTCGCGCACTGAACGCTACGGGGGCGGCCCGGAAGGAATCCTTCCGGGCCGCCCCCGTGTACGTATGATGGGCCGGGCGCTGCGCGGGACCGCGTCGCCCGCAGTCTCAGGACGCCGTCTCGGCCAGCTGCGCCAGCACGGTGTTGCGCACGTAGGTGGCGTCGCGGAAGCCCGGGAATGTACGCCTTGTTAATGAACATGGTGGGCGTGCCCGTGATTCCGGCCTGGTGTGCCTGCTCCTTGGCGGACTTCACCTTGGTGACGGTGTGGTCGGCGAGCATCGTCGTGCGGAACTTGTCCAGGTCGGGCACCCCGGCCGCTTTGCGCGAAGTCGACGAGGGCCTGCTCGGAGTACTGGGGGTGTCCGGTCGGGTCCGCCGCCGCGTAGACGACGTCGTGGAACTCCCAGAACTTACCCTGCTCGGCCGCCGCGAGACCCGCCTGGGCCGCCAGGGGAGAGGAGTCGGTGATCTGCGCCAGGTCGTACCACTCGACGCGCAGCGTGCCATCCTCCACGAGGTCGGCCAGCGCCGGGTCGATCTCGCGGGCGAACTTCGTGCAATACGGGCACGCGAAGTCAGAGAAGACGACCATCGTCACGGGCGCGTTGACGTCGCCCTTGGCCTGCTGATCGTTCGGGTCGTGGCGCATGAACGAGTTCATGATCGCCAGGTTGTTCGCGTTCGTCTGGCTGGGTTCGGCGCTCTGCTCAGCCGACGGCATCTGCGCGGAGGCCGCCGGGGTTCCCGGCGTTGTCTGGCTCGCCGGGGAGGTGGACGAGAGCTGGACGCCCATCCACACGCACGCGCCCGCAAGCAGGGCGGTAACCGGCGCGGTGACCATGAAGAGGGTCTTGTAGATGTTCGTTTCCTGCCCGGCGACGGCTTTCTTCTCCGTCGACGAGGCCGTGGAATCGTTGGTGGTCATGCGTCCTCCCGGGGAACGTCGGTCAAGGTGTCGGGCGAGTTGTGGGCACTAAAATGGTGCGGCATCGCGGTGGCGATGCCGCACCGGCACTTCGTTTGCGTGATCAGGACACGCGACGTCCACGTCCGGAGGAGCGGATCTCCTCGCGACGTTCTTCCTCGGTCATTCCACCCCAGATGCCGTAGGGCTCCTGGGCGGCCAGAGCATAGGACCGGCACTGCTCGATCACCGGGCAGGTAGCGCAAATCGCCTTGGCGTTCGCAGCGCGACGCCGACGCGTGGAGCCGCGCTCACCCTCGGGATGGAAGAACAGCTCGGTGTCCAGGTCTCGGCACGCCGCTTCGTACTGCCATTCCCACGCGTCGATCATGGGGCCGGGCAGACGGGAGACGTCAGTCATTGGGTGCCTCCTTCTTGTCTGTCGTGCCGACATTTTCGGCACACGATGTCCGCAAGGATAGACACTTGTGCGGTAGTTATTCAAGGCTCTTGTCAGAAGTATGAGCCAGTTCTCATGGAGCGGCGTCCTGGGCAGTGGAAATACGGAAAAACTGAGATGGACGCACTGAATGAACAATGAACAACTTTTTGAATAACTTTGAGAGGTGTAACGCACCCGTTCCTGTGGCGTCTCCGGGCCTGACAGACAAGAATCTGTAAGCGTACGCAGGCGCACAGAGGGGAGGAGCCATGCCGCGAGCGATCCTTACGCACGTTGCGCACGCCGACCGTTCCCGCACCGTGTCCTCCGTCGCCGACGAACTCGGCGTCTCCGCCTCCACGCTTCGAACCTGGGAACGGCGCTACGGCCTCGGCCCTGCCAGGCGCGAGGCCGGCTCACGCCGCCGCTACCAGCCAGAAGACGTCGAGCGCCTACGGGCCATGGTCAACCACCTGCACGCGGGCCTCCCCGCCGCCGAGGCCGCCAAGCGCGCCCTTTCCGACATCGCCGCTCATCCCAACGCCGGACACGTCACCGCGTCCCAGCTACGTTCCATCGTTCTCTCCGACGATATCTCCCGCCTCGAGGACGCTCTCGAAGCGACCGTCGCCAGCCACGGCCTCGTCCACACGTGGTCGCGCTTCGTCGAACCCACCCTCAAAACCCTGCGCACCACCCCGGGTGGGGACCCCGTCGGTGCCCCACCCGCGCTCATGCTGCTCAACGCCTTCCAGCGCGTGTGCCGCTCCGTCCACCTCTCGCGCCCCGCCCGCTCCTTCGTCGGTGGTGACCGCGTCGCCCTGATCACCGACGCACTCCACGAGACGCCCGCCCAGGTCATCGGCGTCGCCCTGGCCTGGTACGGCTGCGACGTGCGCGTCCTGTCCAGCGAACACTACGGGGGCGTGTGCGCCGACGACCGCTTCCGCGAATACGTGCGCGGCGGCGTGCCTGCCATCGCCATCGTGCTGGGGTGCGGCCCCGCCTGCGCCGACACCATCGAAGGACTCATCTCCCGCTACGGTGGACCCACCATCATCGTCGGCACCGACGCGCCCGACATCCTGGCCCCCCACGTGCAGCGCGTGCGCACGATCAACGCCTGCGTCGAAGAAGCCCTCGCGCTCCTGGCACCCCAGGCGGACCTCCAACTGGTCGGTCGGTCCTAGCCCCTTGACGAGGCCGACGGGCCTCATGTTTGACTGACCGCCCACGCGGGGTGCGCGTTCGCGCCAAGAGTCCTGGTCAGGTGGTACCGTGAGGGTACGGACAGGCAGGAGAACAGTCATGAACGCCCCCTGGAACAATGAGGATCTACGCCGCGCCTTCGACGCCGACTTCGACGCGCTCGTTGCCTTCGCGTCCCGGTCGAAAGCCCGAGTTGGCTACGCCTTCCTGCGCGCCGACGGTCAGGTCGACCTTGGACGTCCCCTCGACGCACGCATCAGCGCGCGCATGACCCACGTGTTCGCACTCGCGCAAATGCGCGGAATCGAAGGCGCGTCCCACCTTGTGTCCCACGGCCTCGCCGCCCTGACCGGTCCCCTGCGCGCCGCCAATGGCAGCTGGTACTCCGAGGTAGTCTCCACCTCCGAAACCAGCGCGATCCCCGTGCCCCGCTCCGTCCTGTCCCAGCGTGCCCAGTCCGCGATGATCGGCGCTGCCGCAGCCGCCCTCATGGCCGGGCACTCCGAGGCCGCCGACCTTCTCGCGGATCTCGAGAAGGACCAAGACCAGCGCTGGTGGGACCCCTCCTACGGTGCCGTGCGCGAAGAAATCGACGCCGCCACCGAGGTGTGCTCGCCCCTGCGACGCCTCTCCACCAACCTCGACACCGCCCAGTCCTACCTGGCCGCCTGGGAAGCCACCTCGAACCGCGTGTGGTTCGACCGCGCCCGCTCCATCCTGCGCCTCGTCGGGGAGATCGCCGCCCGCTCGGGCTTCGCCCTGCCCGACCTCTTCGACGAGGAATGGCGACCCCTGCCCGCGACCTGTGACCAGCCCCCGCTCGAACTCATCCGACCCGGCGATACCCTGCCCGGCCTCGGCTTCAAGGCCGCGCGCCTCATCGGGCAAGTCTGCGCCATCCTCATCCACATGGGTGAAACCCCCGGGCCGTGGATGCTCGACACCGCCATCTCCCTGTATGAACGCGCCCACGCCGACGGATGGACCGAGGACGGTGTCGGCGGCATCGTCTACACCCTCGACTCCACCGGCATCGTCGTCGCGCCCGAACGTATGCACTGGGTCGTGTGCGAGGCCGCCAGCGCCGCCCGCGTCCTCGCCGAACTGGTCGTCCCTGACCTCGCCGAAGACCTCGCCGTCGACTACGCGCGCGCCGTTGCCTGGGCCGACTCCCACGCACGCGCCGGAATGGGCCGCTGGATCCACGAGATCGCGCCCGACGGGTCCGTCTCCATGCGCGTGTGGGAAGGGCGTCCCGACGCCCTGACCGCCGCCCGCATGCTCGCGCGGGGTGCCGCCCCCATCTACTTGACAGTCACCGGGGCAACCGCGATGGCCGGGGCCTCCACGCGCGCCCAGCGGGCCGCCTGAAAGCTGGGCGCGGTGACGCCCCGCGGCTACCCCCATGACGGCGGGTAGCCTCGCCCGTGACGCGTCTCTCGCGCGAGGCCACTGTGCCCAGGAAGGCCGCCCAGGCCTCGTACCCAAGCCTCGCCCGGGGAAAGGGTAATGACGCGAATGCGCCTGCGACCACCTACAATTGGCCCATGGGAGAACTTTCAACACACGATCCTTTCAGCCTCACCGGCCTCACCTACGACGACGTCCTGCTCCTGCCCGAGCTCACGGACGTCGTTCCTTCATCCGTTGACACATCCAGCCGCTTGACAAAGAACATTTCCCTGCGCGTGCCGCTCCTGTCTGCCGCCATGGACACCGTCACCGAAGCACGCATGGCCATCGCCATGGCCCGCCAGGGCGGCATCGGCATCCTCCACCGCAACCTCTCCATCGAGGAACAGGCCGCGCAAGTCCGCCAGGTTAAGCGCAGCGAATCCGGCATGGTTGAGGACCCCGTCACCGTCGGCCCCGACGCCACCATCGACGAACTCGACAGCCTGTGCGGCCACTACCGTGTCTCCGGTCTGCCCGTCGTGAACGAAGACGGCACCCTCGTCGGCATCATCACCAACCGCGACCTGCGCTTCGTCCCCCAGGACGAATGGGCCACGCTGCGCGTGCGCGACTGCATGACTCCCCGTGACCGCCTCGTCGTCGGTCAGGTCGGCATCTCCCGCGAGCACGCCAAGCACCTGCTGGCCGAACACCGCGTCGAAAAGCTGCCCATCGTCGATGAGAATGACCACCTGACCGGCCTCATTACCGTCAAGGACTTCGTCAAGACCGAGCAGTACCCCAACGCCACGAAGGACTCGCGCGGCCGCCTCATCGTCGGCGCGGCCGTCGGCTACTGGGGTGACACCTGGGAGCGCGCCACCGCCCTAGCCGAAGCCGGCGTGGACGTCCTCGTCGTCGACACTGCGAACGGTGGAGCCCAGCTGGCCCTCGACATGATCCGCCGCATTAAGGCCGACCCGACCTTCGCCGGCATCGACATTATCGGCGGCAACGTCGCCACGACCGAGGGCGCGCAAGCCCTCATCGACGCGGGCGTCGATGCCGTCAAGGTCGGCGTGGGTCCCGGCTCGATCTGCACGACCCGCGTCGTCGCCGGCGTCGGCGTCCCCCAGATCACCGCCATCCACCTCGCCGCCAAGGCCTGCGGACCCGCCGGAGTCCCGCTCATCGCGGATGGCGGCCTGCAGTACTCGGGCGACATCGGCAAGGCCCTCGTCGCCGGTGCCGACACCGTCATGCTCGGCTCCCTGCTGGCCGGCTGTGAGGAGTCCCCCGGCGAAGTCGTGTTCACCAACGGCAAGCAGTTCAAGCGCTACCGCGGCATGGGCTCGCTTGGCGCGATGAGCTCGCGCGGTCGCAAGTCCTACTCCAAGGACCGCTACTTCCAGGCCGACGTCACCTCCGACGACAAGATCGTCCCCGAGGGCATCGAGGGCCAGGTTCCCTACACCGGTTCCCTCGCCTCGGTGATCTATCAGCTCGTCGGCGGCCTGCACCAGACCATGTTCTACCTGGGAGCCTCCACGATCGCCCAGGTCAAGGCCAACGGTCGCTTCGTGCGCATCACCAGCGCAGGCCTGCGCGAGTCGCACCCGCACGACGTCCAAATGACGACGGAAGCACCGAACTACCACTCCTCCTCCGCGAAGTAACCGCAGGTCGAGCATTCGTGACGGGCGGGAGCAGCCGGTGGGCTGCTCCCGCCCGCGCTATCCTATAGGTGCGAAAATCCCACGAATGCGCAAAGGAGCTCCACATGCTCATCCTCATCGACCACGCCAACGTCGATTCCATCAAGAAGACCCTGGAATACCTGCCCATCGACGGCGTGACGACCAACCCGACGATTCTGTACCGCGAAGGCAAGGAACCCCTCGAGGTCCTCCACGCCATCAAGTCAGTCCTGCCCGACGGCGCTCAACTGCACGTCCAGATCGTCTCCCAGCGCGCCGACGACATGGTCGCCGAAGCCCGCGCCCTGCGCGGCGAAATCGGCGGCAACCTCTTCATCAAGCTGCCCCGTCACGCGTGAAGGCTTCGCCGCGATCCCCGCATCGTGCGCGAAGGCATGCAGGTCACGGCCACCGGCATCCACTCCTCCATGCAGGGCTTCATGGCCGCCAAGGCGGGTGCCCGCTACGTCGCCCCCTACGTCAACCGCATGGACAACTACGGCATCGACGGCGTGCGCGTCGCCTCCGAAATCCACCGCACCCTGCGCACCTACGACCTGAAGGCCGACGTGCTGGCCGCCTCCTTCAAGAACTCCGAGCAGGTCCTCGAGCTGGTCCGCCAGGGCGTCGGCGCTATCACCGCAGCTCCCGACGTGCTGGCCGCCCTCATCAAGAACCCCGCCACCGACGCCGCCATCGCCGACCAGAACCGCGACTTCGGCATCCTCGTCGGCGAGCGCCGCACATGGCTGGACCTGGTCAACGACAAGTGAGCTTGTAACGCCACCGGTGTTCCTGCTGGCTGCGCCACCGGTGTTCCTGCTGGCTGCGCCACCGGTGTTCCTGCTGGCTGCGCCACCGGTGTTCCTGCTGGCTGCGCCACCGGTGTTCCTGCTGGCTGCGCCACCGGTGTTCCGGGTGCCGTCGGGCCCGCCCGCCCGCTCGCCGTCCGCGCCGCGAGCCTGCGGCTCGGCGCGTCGGCTCGAAGCCCGGCCAGGCCCTGCGGGCCCGCCGGCACCCTCCACACTGCGCTGGTGGTTCATGGTGTGTGTTGCCCGACCGCCCGCCGTCCGCGCCGCGAGCCTGCGGCTCGGCGCGTCGTCTCGAAGCCCGGCCAGGCCCTGCGGGCCCGCCGACACCCTCCACACTGGTGGCGCATGGTGCGCGTTGCCCGGCAAAACCGTGTAGACCCCGGTGCTATCCGGATAGGTTATGCGCACGTGGATAGGTTATGCGTATCCGGATAGGTTATTAAGCTATCCGGATGTTGGTTACCTATCCGTATGCTCGTTTCCTATCCGTGTGTGTTGGTGGCCGTGGGAGTCGGGCTGCCTGCTTGGCGCGTCGGCTCGAAGCCCGGCCAGGCCCTGCGGCCCCGCCGTGGCCCGCCTCCATGCCGCCACCCACTGGGCACCGTGGCCGAAACTCAGCCACGGCCTCGTGACAGCGTCCTGTGCGCGGAGGGCACGTCAGGCATAACGAAGCGGGGGCCGACACCCGCCGACCCCCGCTTGACGTGCCCTTACTCCCTGTCGCCGCCGCGGCCTCGCGGCGTGATCTGGGGCCAGTCGCGGTCGATGGACGCGTCGCGGCCCTGCTTGCGCAGGTACTTCTCAAAGTCCTCCGCCCAATCCTGGTGGGCCTGGAGCTGATAATCCATGAGCTCCAGGGCGCTCATGGAGGCCAGCTGCGGGTACTTGTCCACCATGCCCGCGAGCACGTCGAGCGTCATGGCCACGTCGACCTCGGCCGTGTGAGCGTTGGGGGAGGCGACCGCCCCGTAGACGGGGGCCATCTCCGTCAGCGTCTTCTTGCCCTTGCGGAAACGATCAAGCTTGCGATCCAAAACGAGCGGGTCGACGACCAGCATCTGCGCGCCCTCCAGGCGCTCCTCGAAAGGACCCCAGGCGGTGGCGGCGCAGCTCCTGGTTGACCAGCGTGATGTCGTAGGTCGCGTTGAAAGGCGACGACCGGGTAGCCGCGCAGCCAGTGCTCGACGATGGAACCCTGCCAGCTCGTGGAGGACCTCCTCGATGGGGCGGCCGTCGCGGCGCGCCTGCTCGGTCGTGATGCCGTGGACGGCCGTGGCCTGCTCGGGGATCTCAATGCCTGGGTCGGTCAGCCAGGTCGCCACCTGGTCGGGGGCGCTGACCCCGCTGCGGTAGGAAGCGCCGTCGATACGCAGGACGAGGGCCGCCGTCACCAGTCGGTCCTTGAGCGCGCGCACGCCCGTCGTTTCGGTGTCAAAACCCATCCACGGGTCGTCGATCCAGCTCATGTTTGCTCCTGTCCTCGCCGGTTCCACCAGTGTGGCAGAGGGCGGGCACATCTGCGTCCCGGAGGCAGTAGAATCGGTTTATGAGCCACGAAGTCGAAATCGGACGCGGCAAGCGCGGTCGGCGCGCCTACACACTGGATGACATTGCGCTCGTGCCCGCACGGCGCACGCGCGATCCTGAGGACGTCAACGTCGGCTGGCAGATTGACGCCTATCACGTGGACTTGCCCCTCATGGCGGCCCCCATGGACTCGGTGATGAGTCCGGAGACAGCCATCGCGTTCGGTCGCCTCGGTGGCATCGGTGTCCTCGATCTGGATGGCCTGTGGACCCGGTACGAGGATCCCGAGCCGATCCTCGACCAGATCGCGCACCTCGGCGAGGAAGAATCGATTGCGACCCTGCAGCGCGTGTACTCGGAGCCGATTAAGCCCGCGCTCATCACGGAGCGTCTCACGCAGCTGCGCGAGGCCGGGGTGGTCGTCGCCGGTAAGCTGTCGCCCCAGCGCGTCCAGCAGCATTGGCGTGCGGTCGTGGACGCGGGCGTCGACCTGTTCATCATCCGTGGTTCCACGGTGTCCGCTGAACACGTGTCGTCGCGCCGCGAGCCTCTGAATCTCAAGCGTTTCATCTATGAGTTGGATGTCCCCGTCATCGTCGGCGGCGTCTGCACGGACACGGCGGCCCTGCACCTCATGCGCACGGGCGCGGCGGGCGTTCTCGTTGGGATTTCGGCGGGGAGCAGCCCACTCGACGCGTCAGTCCTGGGCGTGCATGCGCCGATGGCGACCGCGATCGCGGACGTGGCCGCGGCTCGGCGCGACTACATGGATGAGTCCGGCGGTCGTTACGTACACGTCATCGCGGACGGCGGTATTGGGCCGCAGCGGCGACCTTGCGCGCGCTATCGCGTGCGGCGCGGACGCGGTCATGCTGGGCGCGGCCATCGCTCGCGCCGAGGAGGCTCCCGGGCGCGGCTGGCACTGGGGTTCTGAGGCGACCCACCCTGACATGCCGCGCGGCCAGCGCGTTCACGTGGGAACGACGGGGCACGCTCGAGCAGATCCTCTACGGTCCTTCGACGCGCGCGGACGGCTCGCTGAACTTCGTGGGTGCTCTCAAGCGTGCCATGTCCACGACCGGTTACGCCGAGGTCAAGGACCTTCAGCGCGCCCAGGTGGTCGTCTCGCCGTATTCGGCGTCCTGACTGTCGCTCATCGACAGGGACGAGGCCGGGGCACGATTGTCGGGCACCGCGTCGCTCCTGCGCGACTTCTCGTATGTCGTCACGGGGGATGGGAATCCTCCCATGCGGTTCCATTTGTGCGTGGATGCGCATACACTTGTCGCAACTCGTGTTGCCGTTGGTAAAGATGCCTGCGGTTCGGGACCTGTGGGTCCCTCACGGTGAGGCGAGGTTGAGAGGACATCCCGATGACGCACGGGACTCGGTCGTTAGCTGTACTCGGCGTACTCACTCTGTCCGCGGTGGGGCTTGTTCCTGCCGCCTGGGCGACTGATGCCGGGGCGGAACTCGCGCAGGTTGCTCAGTCGGGCGTTGGACACCCTGCTCAGTCGGGAGAACAACGTGCTCCCGAAACATCCGGCATGCCCACTGCCCAGGAGAGCGGGATCACCCAGGGGCAGTCGGCCTCGTCAATGACGGGGGAGGGGCAGCTGAGCGCCCCCGAGAGTCGTGGCTCTCAGCCCCCCGCCGACGTCGAGACGACTGGGGGCGTGCCCGCGAGCGTGGCCGCGACCCCGGAAGGTGCCGCTGGGCGCGCGGTTGCAACTGCTGAGGATGCTGCGCCAAACGGTGCGACCGTCGATACCCTCAATCCCGGAGATTCAGGCGGTGGGGGAGGGAGACGACTCGGCGATGGTGGGTGCCACCGTGACGACGGTTGGCGTCGTGACTGCGGCGTATCCGGCAGGTGAGTCTGGGCTGGCAGATACCTTGGATGGGTACACGATTCAGACGCCGGGCAGCGGCGGCGCGTGGGATGAGGGGCGGGCGCGCTCGGACGCCCTCTTTATCTACGTGGGGAAAGGACGGTCAGGTCCCTGCGGTTGGGACGTGCGTGCGCGTGAGTGGCACGGTCGGGGAGTTCCCCGCGACGACCGCGACGTCCAACCCGTCGAGCCTGACCCAGCTGGCTGCCACCGGATTCACGCAGGTCGACGGGTGCGAGGCCGTGGCTCCCACTCCGGTCACCGGTGTCCCTACGGATGGGCAGGCGGAGACCTACGAGTCGATGCTGCTGGACCCGCAGGGAACGTGGACGATCACGGACAACTATGCGGCGAATCAGTATGGGACGCTGGCGCTCACGCCGGGCACGGAGCCGCTGCGCGCCGCGACCGACGTGGTTGCGCCGGGGCAGGACGCGCGCGACTACGAGGCGGCCAACGCCGCGCGGGTGATCACCCTCGACGACGGGACGAACACGAACCTGCTGAAGGGCGCGGCGACCGAGGTGCCCTACGCGTACCTGGCGAACGGGGCACCCGCCCGCGTCGGGTATCACGTGACGTTCTCCGCTCCCGTCGTCTTGGAGCCGAGGCATGGGTCCTGGGCCTTTCAGCCGACCTCTCTGGTCGCCGGGCATCCCGACCGCGCTCCCGTGACCATCACCGGGCAGCGGCCGAGCGCGCCCGCGGTCGGCGGGGATACGCGTGTGGCGACCTTTAATGTCCTCAACTACTTCTCCGACCTGGGAGTCGACGAGGCCGGATGCGCGGGCTACCCCGACCGCACGGGGGCCTTCGTGACGACCAAGAAGTGCAAGGTGCGCGGCGCGTTCTCGCGCGAGGCTTTCGCCGCCCAGGAGGCGAAGATCGTGTCCGCGATCAACGCTCTGGGGGCCGACGTGGTCGCCCTGGAGGAGATCGAAAACCCAGTGGCTGTGGGGGTGGGAACCGACCGTGACGCGTCCCTGGCGCGCCTCGTCGAGGCCCTCAACAAGGCGGCGGGGGCTGAGACCTGGGCGTACGTGCCCTCGCCCAAGACCGTTCCCGCAGACGAGGACGTCATCCGCGTCGCGTTCATCTACAAAACTGCGACGGTCACCCCCGTCGGTCCCTCTCTGATCCATGACGATCCGGCGTTTAGGGGCCTCGCGCGCCAACCCCTGGCCCAGGAGTTTCGCGCGCAGGAGCGGCGAGAGGGCGGCTGCGCCCTCCTTCGTGGTGATCGCCAACCACTTCAAGTCCAAGGGATCCGTGCCCGAGGGTGCGGGCGAGGGCAATACCGATAGTGGGGACGGGCAGGGGAACGCGAACGCGATCCGTGTCGCCCAGGCCACCGCGCTCGCTTCCTTCGCCGCTCAATTCGCTGACAAACCAACCCTGCTCGTCGGCGACTTCAACTCCTACTCCCAGGAGGATCCTGTGACGGCCCTGGAGGGTGCCGGGTGGGAGCGCGTGTCCGGCGGGGGTGAGGCGTCCTACGTGTACTCGGGCCGCTCCGGTTCTCTCGATCACGTGTTTGCTAATGCCGCCGCGAAGCCTCTCCTGGCGGGTGTCACCAGCTGGGGCCGTCAACGCCCAGGAATCCATCGCTTTCGAATACTCGCGCGCGGGCATGAACGCCCACCTGGCCGTCGAGGCCGAGAATCCCATACCGCTCCTCCGATCACAACCCCGAGATCATCGGGTTGAACCTGCTGGGAGCCGACCCGACGCCGGGAACCAAACCCGTTGCCCAGCACCTCGTCAGCGCCGGGATCCACGCCGTCACCGAGCGCCGGTGCCCCGACGCCGCGCGGCACCGGGTACCCGGCCACGGCCTCGTCCCGAGGAGGGCGAAAGGGCGCTGGAAATTCACGGCGCATGACGCCGGCGAACGCGCGCGCTTCCCTCGCCCGCACGGGCGTGGACGCGGCGGCCCCGGTCTGGGCCGGCGTTCTCCTCGCCCTCGCGGGCATCGCTGCGCGGAGCGCGGCGCGCCGCGGCTCCCGGCACCCCTAAGCACCCACTCATCCCATTCACCACGTGACGCGGCATTGTTGTCGCTCAGAAAGGAACACACCATGCGCAAACCATGGACACGCCTCGCGCTCGCCTCGGTGGCGGCGCTTACCCTCGCGTCGTTGCCCAACCATGGCGGCAGCTGCACCGCAGGACGAGGCCCCGCCGATCACCCTGGACCTCTACAACCTGACGGACGTCCACGGGCACATCCAGCAGGTCACCAAGAAGGGGGTCGTTCGCGAGGCCGGCCTGCCCGCGATGAACTGCTACCTGAAGAAGGCCGCGAAACCAACCCCGAACTCCTCGTTCACGCTGCTGGGCGACAACATCGGAGCGTCCCCCTATATCTCGGGCGCGCTCAACGACAACCCGACTATCGCGGCCCTCAACACCCTGAACCCGCTGGCCTCCACGATCGGCAACCACGAGCTGGACATGGGGCAGGCCGTCTTTAAGCAGCGTGTCGACGGCTCCAACCCGAGCGAGTACGTGCAGGCGACCTTCCCGTACCTGGGGGCCAACATCGAGGGGATGGGCACCTACGGGGACGGCACCCCTACCTCGGGGACTACAAGCTGTGGACGTCGCCCTCGGGCATGAAGGTCGCCTTCATCGGGGCCATTGCGCAGGACGTCCCCTACAAGCTGAGCCCCGGCACGACGGAGGGCCTGACCTTTAGCGACCCGATTGCGCGCATCAACTCGCTGGCCGCATCTCTCAAGGGCAGCGGCACGGCAGACGTTGTCATCGCCATGCTCGACGACGACGTGAAGAACAACTACACGAAGGTCGGCAAGGACGTCGATGGCCTCATGGGCGGGGACACGCACGTGCCCTACGAGTTCGACCACGTGAACTCGGTGGAGTCCTTCGAGTCAGCGAACCCGCGCCTGGCGGGTATCGCGTCCGGCTCCTACACGGATAACCTCGGTCTGATCCGCCTGACGATTGATCCCGCGACGCGCCAGGTCACGAGTGCCGACTCGATCCTCATCCCGGCCGCCGAGGTTGCCCAGTGCGGCGCGGACCCCGACACCCAGGCAATCGTTGATAAGGCCGACGCTGACTCGAAGGAAGCTGGCAAGCGCGTCGTCGCCACCGGCTACACGACACCCTTCATGCGCGGCGTTTTCACGACCCCCGACGGGCTGACCGAGCCGGGCTCGAACCGCGGCATCGAGTCCTCCCTCGGTGACCTGGTGGCCGACTCCCTGCGTGAGACGATCCTCACCCCGGACGGAAAGAGCGTCGACGTCGGCATGATCAACGCGGGAGGCCTGCGCGAAGACCTCGTGCCGAACGAGGATGGCACCATCACCTATGCGCAGACCTACGAGGTTGAACCCTTCTCCAACGAACTCGGCTACGTAACCCTCAAGGGATCGGACCTCAAGGACGCGCTCGAACAGCAGTGGAAGAGCGACCTGAACTCGCAGAACTCCCGTCCGATGCTCAAGCTCAATCTGTCCTCGAACGTGCGCTACACCTACGACCCGGCGAAGCCCGACGGACAGCGCATCACGTCGGTGACGATCAACGGTGAGCCGCTGAAGGCTGATGGGACCTACACGGTCGGGTCCGTGAACTTCCTGTTGGACGGCGGAGATTCCTTCGATGCTCTCACCCGCGGGGGAGCAACCGTGACGAACGGTAACCTGGACCGTGACGCATTCAACGAGTACCTGGCCGCCCATTCGCCCACGAAGGATCGATCCGCCGACGCTGCGAGCGGCCTGGCCCGCGCGCGGCGAAGTCTTCGATTGGTCTGACCCTGCCCGCCGAGCCGGTCGCCGATGGCTCGACCGTGACGATCCCGCTGCGCGGCCTGTCCTTCTCCGAAGGACCCTCGATCACGACGAAGGTGCACGTGAGCGCGGGTGGCGCACAGGCCGTGGCCGACGTGGATAACTCCCTCGTGGATGCCCACGCATCGGACGGCGCTGCAATCATCACGACGGACGGCGCGGGGCAGGCAAGCGTGGACGTGACGGTCGTGGGTGCCTGCGAGGGCAAGGCGGCCGGTGAGGTCGTGAACGTGCCCGTCACTGTCGCCACCGACTTTGCGACGGTCGTCGAGGCATCAGACGGTTTGTCGATCCCGGTGACGTGTGCGGGTGTGGCAGCTCCGTCTCCATCTGCCGATTCTGGCGAGGGGAGCAAGCCGGTCGTGAGCGTTCCGGAGGACTCGAAGAAGGATCCAGGCGCGTCCAAGTCAGGCGGTGCGTTGGCGCGAACGGGTGCGGATACGCAAGGGGTGCCTGTGGTGTGTGTGCTTGCTGTGTGTGGTCTCGCCGGTCTCCTGGCACGTCGTGCCCAAATCGTTACCAACAGGTAAGCGTTTTGCTTTGACGTGAGTGACACTCGTGCAGGATACTTGGATACGGTGTAATCGCCGGTTCGCATTGTTGATAAATTCCCTGTATTCTCAAGGAGGCATGTTTTCCACGCCACTATCGAGTCGTCAGAGAGTTCACGTCAACAGAGAGAGATCGTCATGAAGCACATCACCACATTTGCCGCTGCTGTGGGCGCCGTCACCCTGGCATTGACCGGCTGTGCCGGAGGGGGAAAAGCTGCTCAATCTGGTGAAGCCAAGGCTGAGCTTCCGTTTAAGGCATGCGCTGTCTCCGATACCGGCGGTTGGCAGGACAAGTCTTTTAACGAGTCCGCCTACGACGGCCTCATGGAGGCGAAGTCCTATCTGGGGGTCACGGTGGATACCGCCGAGTCCGACACAGAGGATGATTTCGTCGGCAACGTTGACAAGATGGTGGCCGCCGATTGCACGCTGATCATCGGCGTTGGCTTCCACCTGGAGCCGGCCGTTCATCAGTCTGCCCTGCAGCATCCTGATCGCAACTACGCCATGATCGACACGACCTTTACTGACGGCACCGACGAGGCGGTCCTTAAGAATGGGCGTCCGCTGCTGTTCAATGCGTCCGAGGCTTCCTTCCTCGCGGGCTACGCCTCGGCGGCGATGTCAAAGACCGGTAAGGTCGCGACCTTCGGTGGTGCGCAGATCCCCGCCGTGGCTGTGTTTATGGACGGATTTGCGGACGGTGTGAAAGCCTACAACGAGGCGAAGGGGACCTCCGTGCAGGTGCTTGGTTGGGACAAGGACACCCAGACAGGGAGCCTTCACGGATTCCTTCGATGACCAGTCGCTGGGGCTGCAGCAGGCGCAGCAGTTCATCGCGCAGGGTGCTGACATCATCATGCCCGTCGCCGGTCCTGTCGGAATGGGCGCTGCGGCCGCTGCGAAGGCTGACGGCAAGACGCTGATCGTTGGCGTCGACTCGGATTGGTACGAGACCAATCCCCAGTATTCGTCGATCATCCTGACCTCGGTCATGAAGGAGATCGGTGCTGCTGTCGAGCAGGCCATTCAGGATTCGGTCAAGGGGAAGTTCACCTCGGAGCACTACATCGGTACGCTCGCTAATGGTGGCGTGTCGCTTGCTCCCTTCCATGATTTCGAAACCCAGGTTCCCAAGGAGCTGCGTCAGGATCTGAATAAGCTGACGGAGGATATCAAGAAGGGACGGCTCGTGGTCGAGTCGCCGAACGCCCCGAAGTAATCTCTCGCCGGGTTGGCCGGCGGCGAAGCTTTCAGTGCAGCGATTGGTGTCGCTGCACGGAAAGCTGCCGCCGGCTTAATCGTTGCTAAAGCAACTTAATCGTTATCAAAACGAGTTAACCGTTACCAAAGCGAGAACAAATAAACCTTGACATGGGTGTTGCGGCACGGGACACTTAGATCAGACGTAAAAGTCGATTTATGCAAATGTTCGCACGGTGATTGTGCGAACCGAATCGGGGCTTGTGTAGCTCACGGTTCGACGAAGAATCACTTCAACAAAGGATCACACAGATGAAGCATTTCACGAGGCTCGCCGCATCGGCGGGTATTGTCGCGCTCGCGCTGGCTGGATGCGGCGGAGGTGGAACCTCCGGCGGCTCTGGCAAGGCCCAGGACGCCGCGTCTTTCAAGGCGTGCGCAGTGTCGGACGCCGGCGGCTGGAACGACAAGTCCTTCAACGAGTCAGCGTACAACGGACTGAAGGATGCCCAGAGCAAGCTGGGTATTCAGATCAACGCGGCCGAGTCCAGCTCCGACACGGACTTTGCGCCCAACGTTGAGTCCATGGTCTCCGACGGCTGCAACCTGATCATCGGCGTCGGCTTCAACCTCGAGCAGGCGATCCACAAGTCCGCAGATGACAATACGGACCTGCACTACGCCCTCATTGACTCCAGTTTCTCGAACGGTTCCGACACTGTCACCCTTAAGAACGGGCGTCCGCTGCTGTTCAACACGGCTGAGGCTGCATACCTTGCGGGTTACGCGGCGGCCGGCATGACGCAGACGGGTAAGGTTGCCACCTTCGGTGGCATGCAGATCCCTGCGGTGACAGTCTTTATGGACGGCTTCGCTGACGGCGTTGATGCCTACAACGCCGCGCATGGTACCTCCGTTCAGTTGCTCGGCTGGGACAAGGCATCTCAGAACGGCTCGTTCACGCAGAACTTCGACGATCAGGCACTGGGCAAGCAGCAGGCGCAGCAGTTCATCTCGCAGGGCGCCGACATCATCATGCCCGTCGCCGGCCCCGTGGGCCTGGGTGCCGCGGCGGCTGCCAAGGCTGACGGTAACACGCGCATCGTCGGTGTGGACTCCGACTGGTACGAGGCGAACCCCGACTACTCCTCGATCGTGCTGACGTCGGTCAAGAAGGAGATCGGTGCTGCTGTCGAGCAGACCATCACGGACTCGGTGAATGGCAAGTTCACGCCGGAACCGTTCGTGGGTACGCTGGCTAACGGCGGCGTCTCCCTGGCACCCGTTCCACGATTTCGATGCTCAGGTGTCCGATGAACTCAAGTCTGAACTGAACAAGCTCACCGAGGACATCAAGGCTGGCACGCTGAAGGTTGAGTCGCCGAACGCCCCGAAGTGATCTCCCAGCGGTGGGGCTGTCGGCGAGTTGTCCGCAGCCCCACCCGGGTGTCGGGAGCCTATCGCCCACCGGTGTTGGGGAAGGTCGAAGGAATGAAACTAGAGCTGCGGGGGATCACGAAGAGGTTTGGCCCCCTCACTGCTAACGACTCGATCGATCTGACGATCGAGGAAGGGCACATTCACGCCCTGCTTGGTGAAAATGGTGCGGGAAAGTCCACGCTGATGAACGTCCTGTACGGGATGCACCAGCCTGACGAGGGACAGATCATCATCGACGGTGAGCCCGTGACATTTAAAGGCCCGGGTGACGCTGTTGCTGCGGGCATTGGTATGGTGCATCAGCACTTCATGCTGATCCCGGTGTTTCACGGTCGCGGAATCGATCGCACTAGGTTATGAGCCGACTGGTCCTGCGGGCATTATTAGCCGTGAGCGCGCGCGTCAGACGGTGCGCGAGGTGTCGGCGCGCTTCGGCTTCGACCTGGATCCCGATGCGCTCATCGAGGATCTGCCGGTCGGTGCACAGCAGCGCGTTGAGATTGTCAAGGCTCTGTCGCGTCAAGCGAAGGTCCTGATTCTGGACGAGCCGACGGCCGTGCTGACACCGCAAGAGACGGATGAACTGATGAAGATCATGCGTCAGCTCGCCGATGCGGGGACGTCGATTGTCTTCATTACTCACAAGCTGCGCGAGGTGCGTGCAGTTGCTGACGATATCACGGTGATCCGTCGTGGAAAGGTCGTCGGCACGGCCTCCCCGACGGACTCTGAGGCTTCGCTGGCCTCGCAGATGGTGGGGCGCCCGGTTCTTTTGCGCGTCGATAAGGAACCGGCTCGGCTTCGCCGGGGTGGCCTCGTCTTGGATGATGTCTCCCTGCTAGGGCGCGGGTGGCGTGCCCGAACTTGATCATGTGTCATGCAAGGTTCAGCGCGGTGAGATCCTCGCGGTTGCCGGCGTGCAGGGCAACGGTCAGAGCGAACTCGCGGAGGTGATCCTTGGCCTTCGTACTCCCGATAGCGGTACGATCACCCTCGAGGGAAAGGATATTACTCGCGCGAATCCTCGAAAGTCCCTGAATTCTGGGGTTGGGTTCGTTCCCGAAGACCGTATGACAGACGGTATGGTGTCTTCTTTCTCCATTGCTGACAACTTGGTCCTCGATCAGTTTAATGCGCCCGAGTTTGCCTGGGGTCCGTCGCGCAAGCTGGGAGCGGTTGCCCGCAATGCGCGAGCGAAGCAGGAGGAATACGACATCCGCCTGACGTCGATCAATGATCCGATTTCCTCCCTGTCGGGTGGTAATCAGCAGAAGGTTGTCGTTGCGCGCGAAATGTCACGAGAGCTGAAGCTGCTGGTCGTCAACCAGCCCACGCGCGGCGTCGACGTCGGTTCCATTGAGTTTATTCACCGCAGGATCGTAGAGGTGCGCGACCAGGGGTGCGCAGTGCTGCTGATTTCGTCGGAGCTCGACGAGGTTGTGGCGCTGGCCGACCGGATCGCCGTCATGTATCGCGGTCGTATCGTCGGCATTGTGTCTGCGGATACGCAGCGTGATGTCTTGGGTCTCATGATGGCTGGCGTTCCTCAGGACGAGGCCGTGGCGACCTCGCATCGCGGTGGCGCGGTTGACGCTCGTGAAGGACAGGAGGAGCAATGAGTAAGAAGAAGACTGCCTCCCTGGGCATGTTTACGAGGATTGTTGGCTCGCAGGGGTTCGTGTCGGTGCTCTCAGTCTTGATTGCCTTCGCGATCGGAGCGATCCTGATTGCCGCTACGGGGGCTTCCGTCACAGACGCCTACTACGCGATGTTCCGCGGGGCCATCGTGGACCCGCAGGCGTCGACGTTCATGCGCGCGATTAAGCCGCTGACAGACTCGGTGTTCTTTGGGATTCCCTTGATTATTTCGGGTCTGGGTCTCGCGTTCGGTTTCCGTGCCGGACTGTTCAACATCGGTGGTAAAGGCCAGATGATCGTTGGTGCACTCGCGGCCGTGTGGGTGGGCTTCTCGATGGACCTTCCTCCGGTTGTTCACACCTTCGTCGCTGTGGCTGCGGCAATTATCGCGGGTGCTGCGTACGCTGGCATCGCGGGTGTCTTGAAGGCAAAGACGGGGGCTAACGAAGTCATCGTCACGATCATGCTCAACTCGATTGCGGTCCTGGGGCTGGGATACGTCCTGTCGCAGCCGTCGTGGCAGCGGCCCGGTTCGAAACCAGCCAGTCACGCCTAACGTGGCTGACACGGCTGCCTTCGCGAAGTTCTTCGATGGGCCGATCAAGCTGCACAGTGGCATCATCGTTGCGCTTATTGCGTTGGTGATTTTCTGGTGGCTGATGGAGCGCTCGACGCTCGGTTTCCAGATTCGTGTCGTGGGTGCGAATCCTGCGGCGGCACGTACGGCGGGCATCTCGGTTGAGCGCATCACGGCGGTCACGATGCTGTTCTCGGGTGCCTTCTTGGGGTTGGCGGGTGCGAACGAGGCCTTGGGCACTCTCGGGTACGCCTCGCGTGACGTGGCCGGTTCGATTGGTTTTGACGCGATTACGGTCGCTCTGCTGGGACGCAACAAGGCGTGGGGTACGTTCGGTGCTGGTCTGCTGTTTGGTGCGTTTAAGGCGGGCGGTTATGCGATGCAGGCAAAGAATGTGCCAATTGACATGATTTTGATTTTGCAGTCGGTGATCGTGTTGCTGATTGCTGCCCCGGCTCTGGTGCGGTGGCTGTTCAGGCTGCCTGATGCGAAGCGTCTGGCGGCTGCTGGAAAGGGGAACGACGAATGAGCACAGTTGAGAAGGACGCGCAGGTTCTGGTCAAGCGCTCGTGGAAGCTCCCAGTCGTGTATGTGGCTGCCAGCATCCTGCTGTTGGTGTTCGGCGTCTCGACGCACGGTGATGTGACGATTCGACTGAACGATAAGTCGCAGTCGTACGCGATCCCCGACATCGTCACGTCTGGTGCTCCCATCGTGTGGGTGCTTGTGGCGTTGACCATTCTGGTGACCGCATGTGAGTTGATTGTGACTGTCCGACGCATCGATGTTCCGTCGTGGGCACGGGCAGTAGGGATGAGCGTCGTCGGCGTGTCTACGATTCTGGGCTTCCTGCTGTACGCGGGTTCGGATTCGGCGGGTGCCGTGACGCTCACCTCGACGCTCGTGTCGACGGTGGCGATCTCGACGCCACTAATTTTCGGTGCACTGTCGGGCGTCATCTCTGAGCGTGTCGGCGTTGTCAATATCGCGATTGAGGGTGACCTGCTGGTCGGAGCGTTCGCGGGTATCATGGCGGCCTCTTACTTCCAGACCGCTTACGCGGGCCTTGTGGCCGCGCCTCTCGCGGGCGCTCTGCTGGGGGCGCTGCTGGCGCTCTTCTCCGTCAAGTACGGAGTGGATCAGATTATCATCGGCGTCGTGCTGAACGTCCTGGCGCTGGGGCTGACGACCTTCTTGTACGGGACGATCATGAAGGACGCTCAGGATGTCCTGAACACCAACCGCTACTCGCTGCCCGACCTCCCGATCCCTGGCCTGGTCGAGATCCCGGTCATCGGGCCGGTCCTGTTCGATCAGTCGATCCTCGTCTACCTCATGTACGCGGCCGTCATCGCGCTGTCGTTCTTCCTGTTCCGATCTCGCTGGGGTCTGCGCCTGCGGGCGTGCGGTGAGCACCCCCGCGCGGCCGACACGGTCGGCATCAACGTGGGGCGTACGCGCACTGCCAACACGATCCTGGGTTCTGCGTTCGCGGGTCTGGGTGGTGCGTTCTTCACGATCGGATCGGGTCTGGCGTTCACGGACAACATCTCCGCGGGCAACGGCTACATTGCCCTGGCGGCGATGATCCTGGGCAAGTGGAATCCGGTGGGGGCGATGAGTGCAGCCGTCATGTTTGGCTTCGCGCAGGCGATGGCCCGTATGCTGCCCAACATTGAGCCTTCGATTCCCGCGAACCTGATTTCGATGATCCCGTACGTGGTGACGATCATCGCCGTGGCTGGCTTCGTCGGTAAGTCGCGCGCCCCCGCGGCCGAGAACATCCCCTACGTGAAGTGAGGAGCGTGGAACAGGTGACGACGATCGATTGGGACGCCCTGCTGGGCGTCGCCATCGACGCGATGACACACGCGTATTGTCCCTACTCGCACTTCCCGGTGGGCGCGGCGGGCCTGAGTGCCGATGGCCGTATCGTCAGCGGTTGCAACGTGGAGAACGCGGGTTACGGCGTGACGCTGTGCGCCGAGTGTGGCATGGTCTCGGACCTGATCCGCACCGGCGGAGGCACACTCGTCGCGGTTGTCGCCGTCAACGGGGACCGGGTTCCGGTGGCCCCGTGCGGGCGGTGCCGCCAGCTCATCTACGAGCATGGCGGCCCCTCCTGCCTGGTCCTCATGCCAGGCGGCGTCGCCGATATGACCCAGGTCCTGCCCGGTGCCTTTGGTCCCCACGACCTGGAGGAGGCTGCCTCCCGCGGCACCGCCAGGTCAGATGATGCTCACGACGCGGCCCAGGCCTCGTCTCAGAAGAAAGAAGGAAACGTTGGCACTGTTTGATGCCGTTGACATTATCCGCACGAAGCGGGATGGGGGAGTACTCACCCCCGACCAGATTGACTGGGTGATCGACGCTTACACGAAGGGCGTCGTCAAGGACGAGCAGATGTCTGCCCTGGCTATGGCGATCTTTTTGCGCGGGATGAACCGCGACGAGATCGCCCGCTGGACGGATGCGATGATCCGTTCGGGGGAGCGCATGGACTTCTCCGGGATTGGCAAACCGACTGCAGACAAGCACTCCACGGGAGGCGTGGGCGACAAGATCACGCTTCCGCTGGCTCCGCTCGTTGCGTGCTTCGGCGTGGCCGTCCCGCAGCTGTCGGGCCGAGGCCTGGGGCACACGGGCGGTACCCTGGACAAGATGGAGTCCATCTCCCGGGTGGCGCGCTAATCTGTCCAACGAGGAGATTCTGGCTCAGCTCGGTGAAGGCTGCGGCGCGGTCATCTGCGCGGCAGGGTCGGGTCTGGCACCCGCGGACAAGAAGCTCTACGCGCTGCGCGACATCACGTCCACGGTCGAATCGATTCCGCTGATCTCCAGCTCCATCATGAGCAAGAAGATCGCGGAGGGCACGGGATCCCTCGTCCTGGATGTCAAGGTTGGATCGGGTGCTTTCATGAAGGACATCGACAGTGCGCGCGAGTTGGCTCGCACTCTGGTGGACCTAGGACGCGACGCGGGCGTCGCTACGCGCGCTCTGCTGACCGACATGTCCGTGCCGCTGGGCAGGAAGATCGGCAATGCCCTCGAGGTTGAAGAATCCGTCGAGGTGCTTGCGGGCGGTGGCCCTGCCGATGTCGTCGAGCTGACTTGCGAGCTTGCCCGTAACATGCTCGATCTTGCTGGCGTGCACGACGCTGACGTGGAGGCCGCCCTGCGCGATGGGCGCGCCATGGATCGCTGGCGCGCGATGATTCGCGAGCAGGGCGGTGACCCCGACGCAGCCATGCCTCGTGCCGTGCACACTCATGAGGTGTGTGCTGAGGCCGATGGAATGATCGTTGGTATGGATGCCCTTGAGCGTGGGCGTTGCCTCGTGGCGACTTGGCGCGGGCCGAGCCGTCAAGGATGATCCGGTGCAGGCGGGTGCCGGCATTGAGATTCATGCCAAGCCGGGCGAGACCGTCACGAAGGGTCAGCCTCTGCTCACTCTTCATACCGACGATGAGTGGCGGATTGAACGGGCATTGGAAACATTGACCGGCGCCATCGAGATCAGTGCTGGAGGGACGTATCTTCCTCGCGGTGTGGTCTTGGAGACAGTGTCCTGATCGCGGCGCGGCCGGGGCGAGGAAGGAAGATACGTGGATAAGCGTGATGAGCAGTCGATTGATGCGCTCAAGCTCTACTATCAGCAGAACTTGAGTCAAGCTGAAGTCGCCGCCCGTTTGGGCATCTCGCGTCCCACAGTCGCCAAACTCCTCGCCCACGGCCGTGATCGTGGTTTCGTTACCATTTCAATACATGATCCCCGCGATGAGGCCTCTGAACTGGCTGCCCGTTTGGAGCGATGCTACGGATTATCATGCGTGCGCGTCGCGCACGGGCACGCCATGACAGAGGACGAGGCCATTGATCAGGTTGGTCGCGTCGGTGCCGACCTGGTGAGCCAGTTGGTCCACGACGGTATGAGCGTGGGTATCTCCTGGGGTCGCACGATGAGTGCGGTCGCCTCTTACTTGACTCGTTCTCCGCGCCAGGGCGTGCGCGTTGTCCAGCTCAAGGGCGGGACGTCCTTCTCTGCGCGTGCGACGCACGACTTCGAGGTGATGCGCGCGTTTTGCAAGGCCTTCACCGCGCAGCCGCGTTACCTGCCCCTTCCCGTCATCTTTCAGAGTACGAAGACGGCATCGATCGTGTGCAAGGACCAGGCGATCATGAAGATCTTGGAAGAGGGCCGTAACGTTGACGTGGCTGTCTTTACGATTGGTGCGATCAGCAACGAAGTCATTTCTCTCAACCTCGGGCACCTGGGTGAGGAAAGAAGTAGATACGCTGCTACACAGAGCCGTCGGTGACGCACTTTCTCACTTTTTTACGGAGAGTGGGCAGGTCGCGATTCCGGAGCTTGAGGCGCGCACTGTCAGCATTTCCCTGGAACATCTGCGTACTCGTCCTGTGCGGCTGGTTGTCGCAGGGCGGAAACGTGAAAATGTGTGCGTTGGATACGGCGCTGCGTATGGGGATTGCGACGCATCTTGTGGTGGATCAGGACCTGGCGGCCGCGCTGTTGGATATGCGTGAGCGCGATGTTATGAAGGAAGTAGGTGATGGCGCGAGAGACGTTGAACACTTGTCAATATAATTATTGACATATTGCTAATGGCGGCAATAATCTCGCCACACGGTAAAGATGCCGAGGAGCTGATTGCTCCGTGATTTGACGAAGGAAATGACACATGCGTTCGACACCGCACATCAACCCCACCGCCCCTATCGCCGAGACGATCCTCCTGCCGGGTGATCCGCTGCGCGCGAAGTTCATCGCCGAGAACTACCTGGAGGACGTCCAGCAGTTCAACGCGGTGCGTAACATGCTGGGCTTCACCGGCACCTACCAGGGCACGCCCGTGTCCGTCATGGGGACGGGTATGGGTATCCCGTCCATCTCCCTGTACTCCTACGAGCTGATCCACGAGTTCGGCTGCAAACGTCTCGTGCGCGTGGGCACCTGTGGCGCGCTCCAGCCCGACATGCACCTGTACGATGTCGTCGTTGCTCAGGCAGCATGCTCTAACTCGGCGTTCGTGGACCAGTACCAGCTTCCGGGTACGTATGCACCCATTGGGTCTTTCCGTCTTATCGAAGAAGTTGTACACCGCGCCCGTGAAGCCTCTGTCCCGGTGCATGTCGGCAACATCATGTCCTCCGATGTCTTCTACAACGCGAACCCGACCTTCAACGAGGCCTGGCAGCGCATGGGCATCCTCGCCGTCGAGATGGAGACCGCGGGTCTATACGCGACGGCCGCCCACGCGGGCGTCGAGGCCCTGGGTATCTTCACTGTCTCCGACTCCCTGGTCACGGGCGAGGTTACGGATGCACAGGCGCGTCAGACTGCCTTCACCGCCATGATGGAGCTGGCCCTGCCGCTGGCCAAGCTCTGAGACGAGACGAAAGGACTCCTATGAAGAAGCGCGACGTGGCCGCGATGATCGACCACACGATTCTCAAGCCCGAGGCCACCAAGGCGGACGTGAAACGCATCATCAAAGAAGGAGCCGCGGCAGGCACGTACTCCGTGTGCGTCTCTCCCTCGATGCTGCCCCTGGACGTGCCCGAGGGCCTGAAGGTCGCTTGCGTTGTGGGCTTCCCCTCCGGTGCTGTTAAACCGCAGGTCAAGGCGTTCGAGGCCGCTCAGGCCGTCGCCGACGGAGCTGACGAGATCGACATGGTCATCAACATCGAGCTGGTCAAGGACTCCCGACTGCACGAGCTGAGAGAGGAGATCGCGGCGGTGCGCCGCGTCGTCCCCGCCCCGCGCGTCCTCAAAGTCATCATCGAGTCGGCCGCCCTGAGCGACAACGAGATCATCGCCGCCTGCATGGCTGCGAAGGCCGCCGGCGCTGACTTCGTGAAGACCTCGACGGGCTTCCACCCCGCCGGTGGTGCTTCGACCCACGCGGTTACGCTCATGCGCGCCACCGTCGGCGACGCCCTGGGCGTCAAGGCCTCGGGCGGCATTCGCGACGCCGAAACGGCGCTGGCCATGATCAACGCCGGAGCCTCCCGCCTGGGCGTCTCCGCAACCAACGCCATCCTGGCAGGACTGGAGGACTGAACAATGGAACTACTCGACAAAGCCCAGCGCTGGGCGGACCACGACCCGGATCCGGCCACGGCCTCGTCCCTGAAGGCTGATATCGAGGCCGCGCGCGGCGGAGACGAGGAAGCGCTCGCCCGTGTCGGTGCCGCCATGAACGGCCCCCTCGAGTTCGGCACCGCGGGCCTGCGAGGCGTCGTGGGTCCTGGCGAATCCCGCATGAACCTGGCCGTTGTCATCCGCGCGACCGCGGGCCTGTGCGAGGTCGTCAAGCGACACGCCACCGGCACCCCCACCCTGGTCGTCGGCTGCGACGCCCGCTACGGCTCCTCCGAGTTCGCCACGGCCGCCTGCCGTGTCGCCTCGGCAGCAGGCGTGCGCGTCCTCGCACTGCCCCAGGCCAACCCGACCCCGCTCACCTCCTTCGCGGTGCGCCACTTTGGCGCGGACGCGGGCGTCATGGTCACGGCCTCGCACAACCCCGCACCCGACAACGGCTACAAGGTCTACCTGGGCGGCAGCGTCGTCACGGGCGACGGGCAGGGCGTCCAGATCGTCCCGCCCTTCGATGCCGAGATCGCCGCGGCCATCGAGGCCACGCCCCCCGCCGACCAGGTGCCCATGAACGACGACCTGGTCGAGGCCGTGGACCCGCGCGACGAATACGTCGCTGAGGCCGTCAAGCTGGCCTCCGGTGACGCCGCCGCGCGCGCAGACCTGCGCATCGTCCTGACCGCCATGCACGGCGTGGGTGCCCCGCTCACCTCCCGCGTGCTCGAGGAAGCTGGCTTCACGCACGTGTCGCTCGTGGCCGCCCAGGCAGAGCCCGACCCGGACTTCCCGACCGTGCCCTTCCCGAACCCCGAGGAAGCCGGTGCCCTCGACATGGCGATCGAGCAGGCCCGCGCCGAGGACGCCGACCTCATCATCGCGGTCGACCCCGACGCGGACCGCTGCGCGCTCGCGGTTCCAGACCCCGCCGCCGAGGCCGGATGGCGTCCGCTGAGCGGCGACCAGATCGGCTGCCTGCTGGGTGAGTTCCTGGCCTCGCGTGGCATCCAGGGATCGCTGGCGAACTCGATCGTCTCCTCGCGTCTGCTTGCCCGCATCGCTCACGCGCACGGGTTGGTCCACCACACGACGCTCACGGGCTTCAAGTGGATCGCTCGCGCGCCCGAGCTGGCGTTCGGCTACGAGGAAGCCATTGGTTTCTGCCCGAATCCCGCCGTCGCACGCGATAAAGACGGTATTGCGTCTTCCGTCGTCGCCGCGTCGCTGTTCGCCGCGCTCAAGACCGAGGAGCGTACCGCATGGGACGAGCTGGATCGCCTGGCTCACGCCCACGGCCTGCACGTGACCGGTCCGCTGACCTTCCGCGTCGAGGAGATCGAGCAGATCGCGACTGGTATGGCGCGCCTGCGCGCCCAGCCGCCCAGTGAGCTGGCGGGGTCGCCGGTCGTCGAGGTCTCTGACCTGTCGGAGGGGTATCAGGGCCTGCCGCCCACGGACGGCGTGCTGGTGCTGACGAAGGCCGGGGACCGCGTGATTGCGCGTCCGTCGGGCACTGAACCCAAGCTCAAGTGCTACCTCGAGGTCATCCTGCCCGCCCCCGAGGGCGAGCCGGTGCCGTGGGATGAGGCGTACGAGCGTCTCGAACGGATCAAGCGCGAGTTTGGCCAGATTATCGGCCTGTAAGCGCTGATAGAGGGCCTCCGTCGGAGGATTTAAGAGGGGTATAGCCCTGCGCGAGTAAATAGATAACGATATACTTGCGTATATGGCAACTCACATTAAATCCACGGCGGAGGCCCTGCCTTTTGCCGACCGGCCCGTCGAGAAGGCACCCGGGCACTGGGTGCTCGCGCGCGCCGGTAAAACGGTGCTGCGCCCCGGCGGCCTGGCGCTGAGCACCTGGGCCCTCAAACGCGCCGTCCTACCCGGCGCGGACGTCGTCGAATTCGCGCCCGGCCTGGGCGTCACGGCCTCGGCGATCATCGAGGTCGGACCCGCCTCCTACACCGGCGTGGAGCGCGATCCCCGACGCGTGCGCGCGCGTCAACGCCATCGCCTCGGGCGTGGGACGCTGCGTGAACGCGGACGCCGCGCAGACCGGCCTGCCGGACGAGAGCGCGGACGTCGTCGTCGGCGAGGCCATGCTCTCCATGCAGGGGGAGAAGGCCAAGCGAGCCATTATGGGCGAAGCCGCCCGTATCCTGCGCCCCGGCGGACGCTACGTCATCCACGAGCTGGCGATGCGCCCCGACTCCATTGGGGAGGAACCCGCCACCGAGATCAGGAAGGCGCTGGCGCGGGCCATCAACGTCAACGCACGCCCCCTGACCGTTGCCGACTGGAGGCGTGCGCTCGAGGACGTTGGCCTCGTCGTCGAAGAGACCCGCATGGCTCCCATGGCCCTACTCAAACCGGGTCGGATGATCGCCGACGAGGGCGTGCGCGGCGCTCTGCGCATTATGCGAAACGTCGCCCGCGACAAAGATCTGCGCGAGCGCGTCACTACGATGGCGCGTACGTTCAAGAAATACGACCGACACCTGTGCGGCGTTGCCATCGTCGCGCGCAAACCCAAGGAGAACAGTTGAGCCTCTCGCCCGAATCCAACACCGAGGTCCCCACGCCCATCATGACGGACCTGCAGGACATCGCCTCGATGATCCAGGTCAACGAGGAAGCCACGGTGTCGCGCACCGTCATGCACGCCGAGGGCGTGCGCCTGGTCCTCTTTAGCTTCGATAAGGACGAGATCCTCAGCGAGCACACGGCCGCGATGCCCGTCATCCTCCACACGCTCGAGGGTGCCCTCGAGATCGAGGCCGACGGCCGCACCGTTGTCCTGAAGCCCGGCGACGTCATCCACTTCGGCACGCGCCTGCCGCACGCCGTGCGCGCGCTCGAGCCCTCGAAGCTGGCCCTGTACATGCTGGACCGCCGCGAGCGCCCCAAGGGCTGAATCTCGCCCCTCATACTGGGAACCCCGACCTCGTCTGAGAGCAACGAGGTCGGGGTTCCATGCCGCATGGGCGCGGTACATCGCGTCGCGTCGGCGTGAGCGAGCGCGCGAAAGTCCTAGGACAGGGCACGCCTTGCCGGCGCCGCGCGCGACCAGCCACAGGCCGGCCTCGACGATGACGCCGGACACGACGAACACGATGGGGACGGAGAGTCGCGCGTCCATGAGGGTCGTGGCAGCCAGCGCGATGCCGTGGGCGGCACCCAGGACGCCCGCCGCCGAAGAGGATCGGCCATGCGGCGCGGTGGGCGCGCTCCCAGGCTTGTGAACCCGGCTCGACGCCCTGAAGACGCAGCCCCAGGGGAGGGCGGCACACGCTGATCCGCGCGGTCAGGCCCGAGGCGAAGAGGTAGAGGCCACCCGCGATGAGAGCGACGGCGAGAATCAGGAAAAGGACGATGAGTCCAACGTGCACGGGAACCCCCAGGGACAGTGAAAGTTTCACGGCTGTTTCACGCACGAGCGTGGGCCGCGCGATCATTCTAACTGGCCACGGCCTCGTGAATGACGAGGCCGTGGGAGCGTCGGGCGACCGGTGACAGTCGAGTCGTGGCCGAGCGCGCGTGCACGCTCAGAAGTAGCAGGCAATCGGGCCGTTGGGACCCGGCACGACGGTGACGGGGGTGTCGAAGATGTCGGTGAGGACCTCATCGCGCATGATCTCTTCGGGCGTGCCCATGAAAGCGACCGTCCCGTCCTTGAGGGCACAGATCTGCGAGGCGTAGCGCGCCGCGAAGTTGATGTCGTGTAGAACGATGACGATGGTGCGCGAAAATTCGCGGGCGGCTCGTTCCAGCATCGTCATCATCTCGACGCTGCGCGCGATATCCAGGTTGTTGAGGGGCTCGTCCAGCAGGACGTAGTCCGTCTCCTGGGCCAGCACCATGGCGACGTAGGCGCGCTGGCGCTGGCCGCCCGAGAGCTGATCGAGGTAACGAGCCTGCAGGTCCTCCAGGTCGAGGAAGCCGATGTAGCGGTCGATGATCGCCTCATCCGTGGCGTTCAAACGTCCCTTGGAATGGGGGAAGCGACCCGAATCCCACGAGCTGGCGCACGGTCAGGCGCGAGATAAAGTGGTTTCTCCTGGCGCAGGATCGACAGGGTGCGCGCCAACTCGGAGGACTTCGTCGTGGCGACGTTGAGGCCCCCGACCTCGATGGTGCCCTCGTCGATGCCGAGGAGACGCCCGATCATGGTCAGGAGCGTGGACTTACCCGCCCCGTTGGGACCCACGAGCGCCGTGATGCCCGCCCGCCGGGATGTCGAGTGAGATCGAGCCGATGCGCACCGACGGCGAATACTGCTTGACGACGGAATCGATGGAAATCACAGGCGGCCCTTTCGCAAAATAGTGACGATGAACGCGAGTCCGCCGACGAACTCGATGATGATGGAGACGACGCCCTGCGTGTTGAAGATGTGGTTCATGACGAAGTAGGCGCTGGACAAAATCGCGATGCCGAGGGCCACCGCCATCGCAAAGATGAAGCGGTGGTCGTGGGTGTCGGAGAACTGGTAGGACAGCGTCGCGACGAGGAATCCGAGGAATGTCATGGGGACCCACGAGCGCGGTCGACGTCGCCATGAGGATCGACACGAGGACGAGGACCACGACCGACGTGCGCCGGTGGTTGAGTCCCCAGGTTTGTGGCGGTTTCGCGTCCGAGGGAGAGGACGGAGAGCCTGCGTGTCAGGAGCACGAGGGCGAGCGCGGCGACCACAACGAGCGGGACGGCGATCGGGAAAGTACTCCTTCTGCGCGTTCGCGATGGACCCGAAGAGGCGGGCGGTGAGCACGTCGAACTCCGAAGGCGTGAGGAGGCGCTGCATGAAGGTCGAGATGGAACCCAGGCCCGCGCCGAGCATGACGCCGATGAGGAGCATCGCGTGCATCGAGGCGCGCTGCGAGGTGAGCAGCCATGAATAGAGCACGAGCGTCAGGGCGATCATGAGACCCAACTGGCCGACGAAAATTGCCGACGGTCGCCGAGGCGTTGAGTCCGGCGACGCCCAGGAAGAAGATCGTGGACGTGTGGATCGCCCGATAGAGGGACTCGAAGCCCAGGATGGAAGGCGTGATGATGCGGTTGTTCGCCACCGTCTGGAAGGCGACCGTGGCCATGCCCTGGCACACGGCCACCAGGGTGATCGCCAGGACCGCGAAGGCGCGCCGACGCGCGAGACGCCAGAAAACGGGTGTTCCGAAGTGCGCGGGATTCTTCCACACGAGCAGTCCGATGCAGGACAGGAGCGCGACCGCGCACACGGCAGCGAAGATGATCCACCAGCGACGCCTGGCGGCGGGGGACACGAAGGCACCGGTACGGCGTGTCGGGCGCGTGATGGACGAGGCCTGGGCGGGGGACGTGGCGGCGGCCTCGTTCATCGAGGGGAGAGAAGCGGCGGTCACAGCGTGGCTCCCTTCTTGGCCTGGCGCAGCACGAGCGCGATGAAAGACGAAGGCTCCGAGGACGCCCAGGATGACGGAGACGGGCATCTCGAAGGGGGAGATGATGGTGCGGGCGAGCAGGTCGGTGACCGTCACCAGGGCGATGCCCGCCAGGCACACCCACGGCAGGTTGGTGCGCAGGTTGTCGCCCATCGTCATGGAGACCAGATTGGGCACGATGAGGCCCAGGAAGGGCAGGGAACCGACGACGACGGTGACGACGCCGGTGGCGACGGCGACCAGGCCGGTCGCGATGAGGACCATGCGGTGGTAGTTGACGCCGAGGGACACAGCGATGTCTTCGCCGAGCGACACGGCTGTGAGGCGGTCGGCCATGATGAAGACGATTGCGACGACGATGGTGACGATCCACAGGATCTCGTACTGGCCTTCGTAGACGGAGGTGAAGGACCCCTGGAACCACACGGCCACGCTCTGCATGGTGTTGGTTTCCAGCGCGATGAACGTGGAGATCGCGGAGACGACCGCGCCGAGCATCATGCCCATGATTGGAACGAGCAGCGAGGAGCGCAGGGAGACACGTCGCAGGAGTGCGAAGAACACCATTGTGCCCGCGAACGCGAAGGTGATCGCGCAGGTCATGCGTACCAGGATTGGGGCACCCGGCCACGCGATCATGATGACGAGCAGGCCCAGTCCCGCCCATTCGGTCGTGCCCGTCGTGGAGGGTTCGGCGAAAGCGGTTCTGGGTGACCAGCTGCATGACGAGGCCGCTCATGGACATGGCGGCACCGGAGAGGATCAGGGCGATGGTGCGGGGAACGCGCACGGCGAGGAAGATCCGCCAGCCGTCGTCCTGGGAAAGGATCGAGTACTCACCGGTGGACAGGGACAGAACCAGCAGGGCGAGGACGGCCAGCGTGGCCAGTGCGAGTGCGAGGGGCCGCCTCGACGACGAGGTCGTGGCGGGTGCGGGCGTCGCCGCGGAGGATGCGGGTGTCTGGGGGGAAGGCGGCGCGGTGATGGGGGAATGCGTCATGAGAATGGGGGAGCGGGTGCCGCCCGAGGGGCGGCACCCGCAAGGGTGTCAGATGGTTACTTCTGGGCTGCTTCGAAAGCGTCCGCGAGGGAGTTGAAGATCTCCGTGTAGGTGATGATCGACTCGTTGGTGTAGGTGTCGTTCGGCGCGTACACGACCTGCTTGTTCTGGAGGGCAGTCACGTTCTGCAGGGCAGCGTTGTCGTTGATGACGGTCTCAGCCGGGGTGTTAGAGCCGTCCTTGGTGATCGCGGCGTCGCGGTCGAGCACGAGGATCCAGGCGGGGTTGGCCTGCGCGATAGCCTCGACGGAGATGTCGTCACCCGTGTGAGAGTCGGTCGAACCTTCGACCTCAAGGGCGGGCTTGAGGCCGAGCAGGTCGAAGACCGGACCCCACGTGCGGCCCTTGCCGGGCGCCACGTAGCCGATGTTGCCGCCCGAGACATCAACCGCCATGACGGTGGAAGAGCCGTCGTAGGCCTTCTTCGCGCGCTCGATCGAGGCGTTGAAGTCGTCAACCAGCTTCTTGGCCTCGTCCTGCTTGCCGAAGATCTCGCCGAGGTCCGTGACCTCGCGGATGAGTTCCTGATCGAAGGGCTGCCCCTCGCGCGGCTCCAGGTTGATGAGCGGGACGTCGGGGGCCAGTTCCTTGATCTGGGCGTCGTACTTGGAGAAGCGCTGACCGGAGATGATCAGGTCGGGTTCGGCGGCGACCAGGGCCTCGAGGTTGGGGTCGCGGTGCATGCCCACGTCGGCGATGTCATCGCCGTTGTACGCGGTGATGGTCGAGGGGATCAGCTTCTTGGGGGCAGCGACGAGCGGCACGTTCCACTGCGCGAGGACCTCGAAGGTGCGGTTGTCGAGGGATGCTGCGCGGGTGACGGGCAGCTTGATGTCGACCGTGCCATCGTTTGCCTCGATAGACACGGACGAGGCCTGGGTGGCCTCGGACGCGGAGGATGTGGTGGACTGCGAGGAGGAAGTGGCACCCGAGGAGCAGGCAGCGAGGCCGAGTGCCGCGATGGCGGCGATGGCGGCCAGGGACGTGGTCGTGCGAGACATTATTTCTCCGTCATAGTTACTTGCGATGGGGCTGAAATAGGAAAAGCTAGGCTTACCTAACTGCCAAAAGCAACCATACCGATATTTTGGGCTTTGTGCGTGTGAATGCTGGCATAGTCTCGCGGTCTGATGCGTTCCCTGGCGCGCATTGACAAGAAACATGTGGGGCGGTGCTCGCGTGAGCACCGCCCCACGGCAGCTTGCGACCGGGCGTGAGCGAATGTCAGGTCAGTCGACCAAGCCCTTCACGGCCTCGTCAAGTTCGGCGACCCAATCCGCGCCCGACACATCCGAGGGCATGCGCCAATCCCCGCGCGGAGACAGGGAACCGCCGGCCATGACCTTCGGGCCGTTGGGCAGGGCGCTGCGCTTAAACTGCTGGCTGAAGAAACGCCACAGGAACAGGCGCTCCCACGTCACGATCTCCTCCAGCGAGTACGCGACCTTGTCCTCCTCGGGGAAGCCGACCGGCCAGGAACCCACGGATGCATCCGACCAGGCCTTTTCTGCCAGGAATGCGATCTTCGAGGGGCGCGCGCCGCGGCGCAGCACGTGGTACAGCGTGAAGTCCTGCAGGTTGTAGGGGCCAATCTTGTCCTGCGTGGACTGCATCTTCTCACCCGGCTTGGCGGGAACCAGCTCGGGGGAGATCTCCGTGTTGAGGATCGACAGGAGGACCTCGCCGACGCGCTCGTCGAACTGCTTGGAGGCCACGACCCAGCGGATCAGGTGCTGCATGAGTGTCTTTCGGCACGCCCGTGTTGACCGCGTAGTGGCTCATCTGGTCGCCCACGCCGTACGTGCACCAGCCCAGCGCCAGCTCGGACAGGTCGCCCGTGCCCAGCACGATGCCGCCCAGGTGGTTGGCCAGGCGGAACAGGTAGTCGGTGCGCAGGCCCTGCCTGGACGTTCTCGAAGGTGACGTCGTAGGTGGCCTCGCCCTCGCCGTAGGGGTGGCCGATGTCGGCCAGCATCTGCGTGGCCGCCGGGCGGATGTCGATCTCCTGGAAGGACGTGCCCAGGTACTGGCACAGCAAGGTCGCGTTCGTCTTCGTGCGCTCGGACGTGGCGAAACCAGGCAGCGTGTAGCACAGAATGTCCGTGCGCGGTCGTCCCAGCAGGTCCATCGCGCGGGAGGCCACGACCAGCGCGTGCGTTGAATCCAGGCCGCCCGAGACTCCGATGACGATCTTCGGGTTGCTGATCGCGCGCAGGCGCTGGACCAGGCCGGCGACCTGAATGTTGTAGGCCTCGTAGCAGTCCTGCTCCAGGCGTGTGGGGTCGTTGGGGACGAAGGGGAAGCGGTTGACCGCTCGCTCCAGGCCCAGGTCGGTGCGCGGCGGATCGAGCGTGATCTCGACCTCCTGGGGGGACAAGCGCTCGTCCCCCGCGAAGTAGCGCTGCGCGTTGTCCGTGAACGAATTCTGGCGCTTGCGCTCGGTGCGCAGGCGCTCCAGGTCCACGTCGGCGATCGTGATGTGCGCACCCTCCTGGAAGCGCTCGCCAATCGCCAGGCGTTCCCCGGCCTCGTAAATCATGGTCTCGCCGTCCCAGGCCAGGTCCGTGCTGGACTCGCCCATGCTGGCCGCCGTGTAGATGTAGGCCGCCGAGCAGCGCGCGGACACCGAGCGCACCATGAGTTCGCGGTCTGCGCCGCGTCCGACCGTGATCGGGGACGCCGACAGGTTCGCCAGGACGGTCGCGCCCGCGAGCGCCAGTTCGGTGGCGGGGGTGACGGGCACCCACATGTCCTCGCAGATTTCGATGCCGACGGTCAGGCCGGGCACGTCGTCGGCGGAAATGAGGACCTGGCCGAAGGGGACCCACACGGGGCCGCCGGTGAATTCTTCGATGCCGCCCCACGGGACCTCGATGCGCTCGCAGGCGCGTGGGGGCATGGTGACGAAGTAGCGCTTCTCGTAGAACTCGCGGTAGTTGGGCAGGTGCGACTTGGGGATGATCGCGAGCACGCGCCCGCGGTGGATGGCGACCGCGCAGTTGTACAGGGCATTGTCCTTGCGCAGCGGTGCGCCGACGATGAGGAGGGGGAGCAGGTCGGCGCTGGCCTCGACGATGGACCCCAGGGCTTTCTCGACGGTATCGAGCAGGACGTCCTGCAGGAGGAGATCGTCGATGGCGTATCCGGAGACGCACAGCTCCGGGTAGACGCCGACGGCGACGCCGCGCGCGTCAAGCTCGCGTGCGGTGTCAATGATCTCGCGCGCGTTCTCGAAGGGGCGCGCGGGGTGCACGGGCAGGGTCACGGCGGCGACGCGCGCGAAGCCCTGGTCGTAGAGGGAATGGAAGTTCATGGTTCTCCTTTGGTACGGGGCTTATTCTCGCGTACTCCGCGCGCTTGCGCTCTTCATTGACGAGGCCGGGGTTGGGGTGGGCGGTCGGCGCAGGGGAGGGTCGAGGACGAAGGCCGTTGCGTCGACGCCGGGGACGAGGCGGTAGAGGGTTGCGGGGCGTCCTGCGCCCTCGCGGACGGTGCCTCCTGTCGGCTCGATGAAGGAGGCTGTTTTCGTTGCTTTCCGGTGGAAATTGCGAGGGTCGAGGGTCGATCCCCAGATGGCCTCGTAGGTGGTGCGCAGCTGGGTGATCGTGAACTCGGGGCCGCAGAAGGAGGTGGCCAGGGGCGAGTATTCGATCTTGGAGCGTGCGCGCTCGATGCCGTCCGCCAGGACTGTCGCGTGGTCGAAGGCGAGTGGGGAGGAGGGCGCGAGGAGGGCATCGACGGGGTGCCAGAGTGCTCCGGCGGCGTCGCCTCCCGCGCGGGCGGGGGAGAAGGAGGGGGCCAAGAGCAGGTAGGCGACGGAGAGAATGGGGCCGCGGGGGTCTCGTCCCTGCGGTCCGTAGGTGCGCAGCTGCTCGAGGTAACCCGGGGGAGTGATACCGGTTTCCTCCTCGAGCTCGCGTGCTGCCGCCTCTTCGGTTTGCTCGCCGTCGCGCAGGAATCCGCCGGGGAGGGCCAGGTGATTCTTGAAGGGTTCGATGCCTCGGCGCACGACGAGGGCGTGGAGGGTGTGGTCAATGACGGTCAGGGCGACGATGTCGACCGCGATCGGGATGGTGAGGGGTTCAGTCATGGTGCCAGCATAACTTATTTGTGTCGAGTTGACATTAAATGCAAGGTGGGATTATCGTCATCATGACACAAACAAGTGGGAAACCACCCGACTAAGGAGCCATCATGGGAACCCTCCACCACCACCCCTTCCTCATCCGCTACCAGGGCGGAGCCGGCGACCACGTCGTCCAAATCCGCGCCGGACGCACCATCCGATCCGGAGTCGGCCAGTCCTTCTGGCTGCGAGCCGGGCGCTGCGCGCTTGCGGAAGTGCCCACCGCGAACCGCGCCCACAGTTTCCTCGTACAGGTCCCGTCCGCCGACCAGCAAAACGTCAGCGCCCAGGTCGCCATCACCTACCGCATCGAGGACGCCGAGGCGGCCGCCTCGCACTACGACTTCGACCTGTACCCGCGCGATGCAAGCAATGACGCGCAAGGCCTGTGGCAGATCGACGAAACCGTCACCCGAGTCGCTCACTCGGCCCTGGCCTCGTCCATCGGCGCGATGCCTCTGTCTGACGCCATTTCCGGCTCCCTCGAACGGGTCGGCAGTGTGCTCGCCCAGGCTTTTGCCGCCGACGAACAGCTGCGCGCAACCGGCGTCGCCGTCGTCGACGTGCGCCTCATGAGCCTGCGCCCTGACGAGGGCGTCGAATCCTCGCTGCGAGCCCCGCTCCTCGAGCAGCTCCAGGCCGAGGCTGATCGCGCCCTCTACGAACGCCGCGCCCTCGCCGTCGAACGCGAATCCCAGATCTCCGAAAATGAGATGCAGTCCAAGCTCGACCTGGCCCGCAAGCGTGCCGACCTGGTTGACCAGGAAGGACACAATGCCAGGCGTGAAGCTGAGGAGAAAGCCGCTGCCGACGCGATCGCCGTCGAGGCGGAAGCGCGACGCATCGTCGAAAAAGCCAAAGCCTACGAAGCGGACTGGAAGACCGCCGGTGCCGCGCGGACTGCGACCGATGCGTCCTACGTCAGGGCCCTCGGCGAGGCCGGGCCAGAGGTGGCGCGCGCCGTCGCCCTCAAGGAACTGGCCAAGAACATGCCGTCCTTCGGCGACATCACCATCACCGCCGACGTGCTCAGTGATCTCGTCTCAGCATTCACCGGCTCCAAGAAGGCAGGCAAGTAGCCATGCGACGACGCGCCGTCATCGTCCGACGCCCCACCGAGTATGACGAACTCATGGACCGCTACTCCACCCGCGGCCAGGTCGAATTCGTCCTGCGGTCACGCGGGCGCAGCCTCGAAGCCGTCGAACGAGCGCACGAGTCCCACCTGGCAGCTCTGGCCCGTGTGCGCGCAGGCATCCCGGACGGGTGGGCGAGCGCCGACGTCGAACGCGACTCCCTCTCGCGCTTCCTCTTCGCCCCCGAGGATGTCATCGTCGTCGTCGGACCCGACGGCCTGGTCGCCAACGTTGCCAAATACGCTGGTGACCAGGTCGTGGTCGGCATCAACTCGGTACCCCAGTCCAACGCGGGTGTCCTCGTGCGCTGCACGCCCGACCAAGGCGTAGGGGCGCTGCGCCGCCTCGAATCAGGCGCGGACCTGCGCGTCGATCACCTGACAATGGTGCGCGCGGCAGCCGATGACTCACGCTCCCTGACCGCCCTCAACGAGGTGTTCATCGGGCACCCGAGCCACCAGAGCGCCCGCTACGAACTCTCCCTTGGGTCCAGCGTCGAACGCCAATCCTCATCGGGCATCGTCGTCTCCACCGGGACCGGCGCAACCGGGTGGGGGGCCTCCCTCAAGCGTGGGCGTGCGATGGGGAAGATGCCCGCCCCGACCTCGCCCTCACTCGCATGGTTTGTGCGCGAGGCCTGGCCCTCCCCCTATACCGGCATCGAGCACACCGAGGGCATCTTGGACGAGGATGAAGAGCTGAGCCTCGTCGTCGGCTCCGAATCCCTCGTCCTCTTCGGCGACGGCATGGAATCTGATCGGCTCACCCTCACGTGGGGCCAAAGCGTGCGCGTCTCGCGCGCCCCGCGAGCGCTCTCCCTCGTGGATCCCGCGGGCTTGGGGTAGGGGTGATCTTGACATGAGCAGACTCTGAGGAACTGCTGGACAGTAAGCAGCCTGTGAAGGTAGCATTGGAATCGGTAACGGGGCTAGTGCTCAGAGTGCCACATCGAAAACCCACGCCCTCGCGGTGTGGGTTTCCGTCTATCTAGCCGAAGGGCCAGATGCGGGTTAAGGGTCAAATATGTGTCTGGCTCGGCGTGTCGCTTGTTAGATTGGCCTTTTTGAATGCCGATTGGTGGGTGTAGTCGGTGTCGATAGCGTTGTCGTAGAGGGCTGGGCGTCCTGTTTCGTGGTCGGCTTGGTTCTCGGTTTGGGTCAGGGTGGATACTTTGGCGAGTTGGCCCTGGCCTGATCGGACTGCCTGGCGATTCGTACTGGATCGTCAGGCAGTTCCGATTACAAAAGTAGAGCCGCAATCCAGCGTGCGGCGTTGTCGTTCGCCTGATCTGCGCGGTGGGTTCTGGCGAGCAGTTTGAGCTGGGCGTTGATGCCGCCTTCTAAGCTGTTGGTGGTGGATTTGATCCGCTCGGGCGCAAGGACTCCTGCTGGCGGGTTGGTGAGACAAACAGCATCTCGGACCGCCAAAGATGGTTGAGGCTGTTGTAGGCCTTGCGCACGTTGTGGTGGGTCCACACGCGGGTCCATGCACCTGTTTTGGGGTCTTTGATCATGGTTTTCTCGTTCATCCATTCCCGGTAGATCGTTGAAAAACTCATTGCAGTTACACACCCACGCGGCAGCTTCATCAGTGTGGTGATCCAGGGTCGGTTTCAGCGCAAAGTCGGTAGATGGTGCGCCCGGCATCGGTGCGTGGGTTGGTGGTGGTGTAGCGGCGGACCACGCGTTGGGCGTGGACGAGCAGCGATTGAATTTTTCGTAGTCAGCCAGCGCGGTTGCGCTGTATGCGCCTGGCCGCCGTCGATGACGGCGATGGTGAGACTTCGATGCGTTCAAGCGGCAGTTGGTGAGTCACGGGTGGTTTTCGTGTTTGCACCAGTGCCAGGGCGATCACGTGGTCGATGGTCGCCGCGACGATCAGGCAGCCACCGGCGAGTGCAGAGTGCCATCGAGAAATACTGGTCGTAGATCCGCTTGTGGTGGCCGGCGGTGGGGTCGAGGCACATCAACGAGCCAGCACCATGAAAGCGCCGCTTCATGGTGGCGCAGCTAACACCGTTTCGTTTGGCTGGGTCGTCGAGTGATATTGCGGTGGTGCAATGCTCGATGAACTGGGTGAACACTACCGCGTTAGTGATGTCGTTTCGACGTTTGACGCTGGAGGCGCCGCATTGTTTGCAGCGCCATCTGGTGGTGCCTTTGCTGGTGGTGCCGTTGCGTTTCATTTCACCGCCGCAGTGGCAGCGTGGTTGGTTCTTCGACATTGCGACACCACACCACGCCGCGCATAACATCACGGCTGCCACACCGAGGATTTCCCGTCGGGGGCTGAGATATATGCTTCGGAGCATATGCTTTACCGAAACCTACAGGTCAATCCGTGAAAATCCGCGATTCCGGACCACATTTTGACCCTTAACCCTGGTTTCCGTCTATCTGAAGGAGGTCAGATGCTGGTTGCTTATCTTGATG
>BNJU01002252.1_pt1 | contig 136624 bp, 219 predicted proteins | sample 8539281 | NCBI WGS metagenome assembly BNJU01 (sample SAMD00202456, study PRJDB9452) | human saliva metagenome | isolation source: human saliva | place: Japan | reverse complement strand
AAAGTTACGTATTGCTTATCTTAGATCTAAATCAAATCTTGACTGTCAATAGCTCGTTTCTTGGCGTAAGTTGCCTCCGCAACCTGCATTGTCATCTTACGATCCGCATCATTACTACTCAGCCGACTTTCCGGTGATTAAATACCTGTGTTGCTGCCAAAAGCCATAATCGTAAGCACCAACATCATAATCATCACAATCATGGAGAAAACCCTTTTATAATATGTTGGCATTTCATTAATATTTACATCCTCTCAAATTGCGCTCTGCACATGAGTTACCTCCCCGTATGAGTTGCATTGATGTAATAAGTTTGAACATCGGATTCAGGTTATTCGCGCTTTACCGCTCTTAACCTCTCCACCACCACCGGAACCTTTCAATTGCATCCTTAGTAAAGCAGGAGATAATGCTGTTTTATTACTTTCGATATCATCAACGAATTTGATTTTCGTATCATTCTGCATAGATTTACAGCCCGGAGATTGAACATATCCAAATTCCAACTCCCAAAGATGTAACCCCTGCCAATAGCAATTGAGGCTCTCAAGCTTTCCAGTTGTAGGGATTTAATTGGAATAAATAAAGCCCTTCTTCCCCACCTCAGGAGTGCCAATCGCACTATACTATCACCTGCCTAAATACGGATATTTCTGATTGGAGCTTAGGATTAACTTGAGTGTCATGATCAGGACTCAGATTGAGGGACAAATCTTTTTAACTGTCCGCACCTACCACTCAACTTCTGTGCTACTTGGAAATCTCTCTAATGATGAACAAGTGCTAATAATGATGGGGGCGTTAGTCATTTCTTCCAACTCAGCTCAACTCGCCACCTTCCTCAATCTGAACGGAAAAACTATCTTTGCCCCACTGGACGAATACCCGCTACTTGAGGCCGATTCCATAAGTAAAAAGCAGAACTTTCGAGACTAGACGTACTAACAGTAAATTTGGGTAGCAATAAAGCTGCTCCATCCAAATATTTTACGCCTTGATTTTTGATTGTTATACTCAAAGCCCCCTAGCACATTGGCGGCACCATGATCTTTCAATTTTGTCCTGATCATTCGTAGCCATTTTGCCAAATTAAACAACCAAACGAACCCTGCCATTCTAGCGTCTCGCACGATCATGTTAGTTGCATTGCGCAAAATCATTTTGCACCTGTAAGCGTCCCTTCGCTACCTGACTGAGTTTTTGCGTCGTTGCAAAAGCCTGATCCCGCTGCAATCAACACAATAATGCTCAACGCACTGGCAACAAGCAGTTCAATTAAAGTAAATCCCAGTAATTTTTAGGTAAGACGGTATATCTATTGTTTTGCCGTTTCATAATTTTTACTCTCCGTCTCGAATATCAAAGTTTGATAGCTGACCAGTTTTGTGCCTTTATCTATTTTTATCTGACAAAAGGCTGAACCAGCAGGCAATTTTATTGCCGCCTTACCTGCACTATTATCACAACCCCAATCTGAAAACCTCACCAGTATCCGGATCTATTGCTAATAGCTGTTTTCAAATCTTTTGGTCTTACAAACCCTCGTTCTAACATTCATATCACCCAGCTTGCGCATCTAATTCGTCATTAAATTCTTTTCAACTGTTTCCAACACCCAGGTTGTCCGTATTATAACTACCATTGTCATCCGTAACTGGGGTTTGGATTTACAATACCAAGATAATGATCATATTTCTTTCTCGTCCACTTAGCATCAGTCAATTCCAATTTTTGGATTAGCAGTCATCCCTTCAATCAAATTTTGAGCAGCCTGTGCCTGCAATAGTTTAGTGTTTCGGCGTCTCTTACTACCTACCGAACGCAGCTGTGTTGCCAGCAATGCCATACCCAAAGCCAAGACCGCAACAGAAATCAAAACCTCAATTAAAGCAAAACCCTGCTGTTGGAATCCAATTCCCACATTTTTGTTGTTTTTCATATTAACATCCGCCATACTCATTAGCATGTTGCGCCAGTTAAATCGACATCATGCCCTGCAAGCCGGACGGCTATCGCCATTAGCACAAAACTAACTGCCCGCCTGATACCAGCAAGTTGCCGCTCTGCGCTCACGCGTGTCTTTATCTTTAGCCTCATTATCGGTAAAAAGTAAATTTGGTAAAACCGCCAACAGGATAACCACCGCTCATATTTCCTGAACTGCCAGCAGTATATCTTTTTATTGAGCCATCTGGAAAAATGCTCAATATTTTTGCATCCTTCTCTTTCCTTCTATACCTTCTCCATCAAATCTCACATTTCTAATTTGATAACGGACTTTTACCTGATCTTTGCTTTATTCATTACTATTGTACGTAAAGATTCATCTTTGTTTCTTTCATATTTTTGGTCATACACCGGAGAATCAGCCCATACAGCATATCCCGAACCTGCATAAGTACTCTTACAATACTGATCCGGCTTACCATCATGTCTTAATTTAGCACGGGCACAAATAAACCCGAGCTTATTCATGCCTGCTGCCTCTGCCCTGGCGTAAAACCTGATTTGACTGACACACTTTTTCAGCTACTGATGTAACCCGCCTCTTGGCAGCCCACTCTGAATTCAGGATAGCAATAGCCGTCATTATCGCCAAAATAGCTATTGCTACCATCAATTCAATAAGAGGTGAAAACCTTTTGCCTAGATCCATAAATCATTCCCAACTTTCAATTGTTTTTCGCAGTATTTTTATTCCATTATTCCCGCAAACGATAATGGAGCTTATATTCAGTATTCTAGAAAATTTTAATCGAACCCTAGTAAATGAACTACTCGTCCATCATGATCGCATCCGCACATATGCCGCATTATCGAATTTGGTAAACTGCCCCATCCAAGTCAGATAAACCCTCCCAACCAGGGCCCGTTACGATGTTTTGCCGATAATACATTCGGCCAAACCTTTCATTGGTGACTCAGGATTGTAGTATTCGTCGCGATACATGAACATAATCAAATCAGCATCTTGCTCGATAGTCCCGACTCACGCAAATCCGACATCATCGGCCCGCTTATCAGTTCTCTGCTCGACCGAACGACTCAATTGCGACAATGCGATAATCGGTGCCACAATTCTTTGGCCAATGATTTTCAAAGAGCGGGAGATTTCCCCAGTGCGGCGGCGCGGTTGTCCGTTTTTCCCGAACTTTCCATCAACTGCAAGTAGTCGATAACAATTAAGCCAATTTACGCCGAAACTGCGCGCCAACCTACGGGCGCAGGCGCGTAATTCAAAGCGGTCAGCCCTGCGGTTTCATCGATAAAACATCGGCGCATCGGCAGTTTGTTGACTGCTTCGTTCAGAAAACGTCTCGAGTGCTCATCCTGCAACGCACCTGTTTTCAAGATATGCTGATCCGAAACGGCCTACCAGACCCAGCATACGCATCACCAACTGCGCCGCCCATCTCCATCGAAAAACACGTGCAGCGGCAATTTGCTTCTCACTGCAACATGCTCAGCAATATTGATGGAAAAGCGCTGTTTTACCCATCGACGGCCGACCGGTCACGATAATCAAATCTCCTGGCCGCAGGCTGAGGGTTTTCTTATCCAGGTCGATAAATCCGGTAGGAACTCCGGTTACTTCGTCCGGATTATCGCGTGCATAAAGCATGTCGATGCGTTCGACAACTTCTTTCAGCAAATCCGGCAATTCAAAAGCCCTGTTTGGGACTTGGCTGTGCTTTCTGCAATTTGAAAACTTTATTTTCCGCTTCGTCCAGCAGCTGAGCTGCGTCTTTTCCTGCGGATTATAGGCATTCCTGCAATTTCCGTGCCGACTTCAGCCAATTGCCGCATTACGGACTTCTCGCACGATTTCGGCATAACGTCGGATATTTTGCGGCAGACGGCGTATTTTGTGCCAATGTAATCAGATAATTGAAGCCGCCTATCGCTTCCAGCTCGTCATTTCTCTCCAGCCATTTCCTGAACGGTAATAATGTCCGCAGGGCGACTTTCGTTAATTAGTGCCGCATTGTGCGAAAATTACCCGATGTTCATACCGGTAAAAGTCCTCTCCTGCAACCACGTCGGCAATGCGGTCCCATGCGCTGTTTTCCAGCAGCACCGCCCAAAAACCGACTGTTCCGCTTCGACAGAATGCGGCGGCAACGACAGGGCAGCCACTTCGTTTAAGCCGTCATCCGCATAATCGGCATATTGTTGTTCCATTTTTCTACCAAAATAAACCGGGCAGGGCATTATACGGAAATGGTCCGAGCAAACCCGTTCCGGTTCGCTCGGACGCATTTCCGTTATTTATCAGTCGCCGAATCAATCGCTCAAACTCGTCTTTACCGGCAAAACATTCGGACACTCCCAATCGTCGGGCAAACTCGGCAAATTTTCGTTCCCGGCGCGATGCCGCGCTAAGGGGTCGCCAATTCTTCATCGCAATCCATTCACATAAGCACGCATACATATTGAGCCATTTCCCCATCCTTAATGTGGCGGCGGGCGCAAACAGCATCCGTCCGATGACAGTGGAACTGCCAATCAGCCGACGCAGCCTTCGCTTTGATCACCACATCAGCAGATGAATCGCTCCTCACATGACGAACACACCGATTTTTAATGTCGAAAACCAGAGGAAATCCTGCACTTCCATCCGGCAGATTAGGCCCGTCTGAACAAACGCCCCATCTATCTCACCTCACCAGTGCGCAGCGACACAGCCCGTCCGCATACCGTTGCTGTCAAAAGGCCGTCTGAAACGGCTCTTTTCACCTGTTCATCGGCATTGTGACCGACAGTTTGACGGCGGATACAGGGTTAAATGGAAAAACCTCCTCGCCGATAAATTCCAATTCCGCTGATTTCTTTTGCGCAGATGTTTGATTGCGGGCGTAACGCGATGGCGACAAACGCATGGCCTCCGCACTCTCCGTTGCACCGGGCTGCTCATCAAATAACCTGCGGCACCGGTGTGCGGTGCGACCGACTGACAGCATCCAAACACAGCCAGGCAGCAGCCTCGCGCAAACGCAGGGTTTCCAACAACTCAGGTCTCGTTGCGGTAGGCGGCATCTGCCAGCTCGATGGTGCGCGACAAGGCCGTCTGAAAACGGTTGTTCAGCTCGTCGTAACCGTTATCGAGGAAGTCGTTGGTTTCGCTGCCTGCATTTGAAGCGGCGATTTCGGCCAAACAGCCGTCGATAATGCCGGCACCGATGCCAATTTGCAGCGGGATAAAACCGGCCTTGATGGATTTGATGTACGTTTCAAACTGTTCCGGCTGCGCGATAACATCTTCATTCAGCACAAAAACGTTTTCAAATTTAATGGGCAAACGCGCGTGCGCTTCAGCCGCAGAATTCCGGGCACGGAATCAGCGACACGCCTGCAGTACTGCCGCCAGTGATGAACATCACATATTCTTCGCCCAACTGCGCCGTATTCGCTCAAATATGGTTTGTCGCCCAAATTCGATACCCACGGCAGGGATGCCGTTGACGCGGTAACCGCCCTCGACACGCTCCGCCTGCAACTGATGCTTCTCGATTCCGGCCAAATGTTTGACCGTATTCGACATTCCCGTTCCTGCCAGCACGCGTCCGTTCAACACGTCGGACAGATAACGGCGTTTCACTTCCGCGTTCGGCGTTTGGTGCAGATACCAGGCGCAGGCGGCCTGACACCAGGCAGAAAAGGCGGTGCACGCTGCTTTGCCGACCTCCTCGTAACACTTCGATTTGCACGTACGAAACCAAGCGCACTGCCGCCCTCTTCCGCACTGCCTGCGGCGGCAAAACCGCCTATCCCGCCCAATTCGCGCAAAAAGGCTTCGGGATAAAGCCCCTTGCGGTCGATGTCTTCCACCAAGGGTTTCAGCTTGGTCTGCACAAGTTCGGCAACGTGTTTCAAAAGGGTTTCGCGGGACATAATATTCTCCAGATTGTGAAGGTGGGGCGTCTCGTCAGCTTGAAGGCCGTCTGAAAGTGTCCGTTCGGCGAAGCGGGAAGTTTCAGACGGCCTCTCATCATGCAAACCTGTTTTTAGGCGAGCTTGCAATTCGGGATTGATTTCAGTGCGCGCTAGATTGTTGGTGTAATTGCACAGGGTGCTACAGCACGCCCAGTACGACTGCAACCGCCTGCTGTTGGTTGTAGCCGGCATCGAAAAAGGCTTTCAGCTCTTCGTCGGACACATTGCCTTTTTGTGCCACTAACCTGCTGCGTGAAATCAGAAAGGGCGTTCATTTGGCATCGGCAATCGGCTGCACGCACGCACTGCCTCGGATTTCTTCTTCTTTCAACAGTTTTTCAGAGTTGCCAATTTGGTGTGTCCGGCCACGCAAGCCGTGGTTGATTTTTAGCCGCCAAAATCTGCACCACTTCGCGTTCGCCTGCGGTCAGCGAAGCTTTCGCCGTTGAGCTTGCCGACTTCCTGATAGAAAGCCAGAGCTTCGGGCGAATTGTCAATACGCCGATCAGGTTCGGCAGGAAGCCGTTGTTTTTTCAAAACCGCCATCAACGCGGGGTTTTGCTTTTCCGGTGCGCTTTCAACGGTATGGATGGTTAAACGCCATATCTGTATTCCTTTTTGAGTGTGTCGTTTGCAATTAAGAGACGGCGGATAATACAGCAAAAGCCGAGAAATCAGAAAAGAACATTTCGTCCGCACGTTCAAACCAGTTATAAAGAGGCCGTCTGAAAATGCCGGATTGCCCAACCCGCAACATTTCAGACTGGCCTCTATGCCGAAACAGCCTTTCAATTCAATACTGTACCGACCATTCGGTGTTGCCGCCGGCACGCATCGTATCAGTTTGCCTTCGCCGTAGGGGATGCTGTCGAGGGATGCGCCGCGGCTGTTTTGACCAGTGTGATTTTTCCGCGTGTTGAACGGCAGGCCGTGAAGCGCGCGCCGTTCTGCGAGGCAAAGGCATCGAGTTTGTCCAACGCGCCCGCCTGTTCGAATATTTCAGCGATACAGCTCGACGGCGGTCGCCGCGCTATTTATACCCGCGCAACCGCAGGCGTTTTTCTAGCTGATTGGGCATGCGGGGCGGGTCGTGCCCAAAAGAATTTGGTGCTTTCTCACCGGTTACGGGCGTGCCAGTGCCCTGCCTGTGGCTTTCGCGTTTCAATACCGGCGAGGCGGTAATGATGCGGGCGTACGCCGCCGACCAGCAAACTCATTACGGTTGAGCAGCAGGTGCTGCGGGGTAACGGTGGCATCGCAGTATGTCGCTGCTTCCGAGACAAGGCGTGCGGCTTCGGCAGTGGTAATGTGTCTGAACACGACTTTCAGATTCGGCACTTGCGCCAAAACGGTTTCATCACGCGCTCGATGAAAAGCGGCTTCGCGGTCGAAAAGATGTCGATGTCGGAATCGGCTATTTCGCCGTGAACCAAAAGCGCATGTCTTGCGCGGCGATTTCGTGCAACACCGGGCAGCAGTTTGAATAGTCGGTTACGCCGGAATCAGGAGTTGGTGGTGGCACCCGCCGGATAAAGTTTGAAGGCCACGATACCGGCTGCTTTGGCTTCTACACAGCTCGCGCGCCTTGTCGGTCAGATAAAGCGTCATCAACGGCTCAAACGTGCTGCCTTCGGGCAGGGCGGCAATGATGCGCTGTTTGTAGGCCAGCGCGTCGGCCACGCTGACGACGGGCGGCTTCAAGTTGGGCATGATGACGGCGCGGCCCATTTGGCGGGCAGTAAACGGCGAGTACGGCTCGGGCGCGTCGCCGCGCAAGTGAAGGTGCATATCGTCGGGCTGGGTAATGGTCAGGGTTTGCATGGCTGTTCTTTTAGTGGGTTGATGGATGGCTCGGGCTGCAACGGCCCGTGTGTTTTCAGACGGCCGCACTTCTCCATCCGTCTGACTGTGCAATTATATGGTGAAATGCCGGAATGCCGGCATATAAGGCGGAAGGCCGTCTGAAAGGCCTCTCGCTTCCCGCGAAGCACAACCTTTCAGACGGCCTTTCCATTGAAAACCGGCTTAATGGTTATCAAATCCAAATCAGCCTTATATTCGATGCGGTGTCCCTTTGTCCTCAATCGAGACTATCCAGTTCCTGATTGCCGCGTTTGAATTTCAAATCGGCATCGTCGTGTTTGATTTTTCGATTCGACAATCTGAAAAACCGTGGCTGCGTGCATAGGCGATGACTTTTTCCGCCAGCGAAGGAATGGAAATGCGTTTGCCGGGCAACTCGGCTTCATATTCGAACTCCCCGCTTCCCTGATGATGGGCTTTCACGGTTCGCGCCGATTGGTTTGTATATTTCAGACGGTACGGGGCGCTGGCAAAACGCGGCGGCGAAAAAGGGACAGGGATGCCGGTCAGCAGCAAGTTTTTTGTTTTATGCATATGCTCACTTCCTTTTGAAGTCGGTCAGACAAACTGCCTGTTCGAAAGGCTCTCATCTCAATCGGAGCGCAAACGGGCAATCAAGCGGGGAAACATGCTTTTTACCAGCAGCCGACCTGCCTTGCCGTGCCTTTACACGGCTTTTTCACTCGGCAGTACGTGCTGCGAAAACAGCGTTGCCGTTTCCGCATCAACAGGATGCCTTTGATTTGAATTGGCTGAAAAATGGGAAAGGCCGTCTGAAACAGGGTTTCTCAGACTGGCCTTTAATCGATACACGGAAAACTACGCTTCTTGTATTTTCAGTCGCTTTTTGACGCCAGGCGCAGCTCAATTCCGCAGCTGTTTGTCGTCCACCGCATTCGGCGCGTTGGTCAGCAGACATTGGGCGCGTTGGGTTTTCGGGAAGGCAATCACGTCGCGGATGGACTCGGCACCGGTCATCAACGTCACCAGACGGTCGAGGCCGAATGCCAAACCGCCGTGCGTGGCGCGCCAATTTCAGGATTGTCAAGAGGAGCCGAATTTGTTTTGCTGCTCTTCAGGCGTGATTTTCAGCGCGGCGAACACTTTTTCCTGAATGTCGGCGCGGTGGATACGGATGGAGCCGCCGCCGATTTCCCAGCCGTTCAACACCATGTCGTGAGGCGCGTGCCAGGCAGTTTTCAGGGATCGGATGCCATCAGGGTCTTCATGACCGGGCTTGGGCGAGGTGAACGGATGGTGCGCATGGCTGCCCAGCGGTCGCCGTCTTCGTCGTATTCGAACATCGGGAAATCGACAACCCACAAAGGTTTCCATTCGTCCACGAAGTAGCCGTTTTCCGCGCCGTGTTCCAAAACCGACTTTGATACGCAGTGCGCCGATGGCTTCGTTCACGACTTTAGCTTTGTCTGCGCCGAAGAAGATGATGTCGCCGTTTTGCGCGCCGGTACGGGCAATGATTTCTTTCAGGGCGTTTCAGACAGGAATTTCACGATTGGAGATTGCAGGCCGCTGTCTTCTGCCGTTGGAAAGGTTGCTGACATCGTTCACTTTGATGTACGCCAAAACCTTTCGCGCCGTAGATGCAAACAAATTTGGTGTATTCGTCGATTTCTTTGCGGCTGAATTTCGCGCCGTTCGGTACGCGCAGAGCAACCACGCGCACGCCCTTCATATCGACTGCTGCCACGGAAGACTTTGAACTCTTCCGTTTTCATCAGGTCGGTCAGCTCGGTGAATTTCAGGTTGATCCGCATATCAGGTTTGTCAGAGCCGTAGTAGAACATGAAACTTCGGCATAAGGCATCGCGGAAATCGCCCAAGTCCACGCCCAACGCGTCTTGGAAGACTTGTTTTGCCATGCCTTCGGTGATGTCCATGATTTCATCCTCGTTCAAGAACGAGGGTTTCAAATCGATTTGCGTGAATTCAGGCTGGCGGTCGGCGCGCAAGTCTTCGTCGCGGAAGCACTTGGTGATTTGGTAGTAACGGTCGAAACCCGCCACCATTAACAGTTGTTTGAACAATTGCGGCGATTGCGGCAGTGCGAAAAACTCGCCCGGATGAACACGGCTCGGCACGAGGTAGTCGCGCGCACCTTCTGGCGTGGAGCGGGTCAGCATCGAGTTTCGATGTCGATGAAAGCCTGCGCGTCCAGATCACGGCAGACGCCCATAGCGACTTGATAACGCAGGCGCAGATTGCGCTGCATCACCGGACGGCGCAGGTCGATAACGCCCGGTTGGTCAGGCGCACGTTTTTCGCTGATGTTTTCGTCGTCGATTTGGAACGGCGGCGTAGCAGCGGCGTTCAAGACTTCGATTTCTTTGGCAAGAATTTCGATTTTGCCGGAAATCATTTTGTCGTTGGTTGTGCCTTCAGGACGGTTGCGCACGCGGCCGGTAATGCTCAAAACGTATTCGTTGCGGGCGGAATCGGCGATGGCAAACGCTTCGGGCGTGTCAGGGTCAATCACGACTTGGACGATGCCTTCGCGGTCCGCGCAGGTCGATAAAAATCACACTGCCGTGGTCGCGCTGGCGTGTACCCAGCCTTGACGGTTACGGTTTGGTCTAAGTATTGCTCGCTGATTAAGCCGCAGTAGTTGGTACGCATGCTATTGGTTTCCTTAATAGAAGATTGATTTCATTCTGTTTGTGTATGGTTTGTATTTTTATTTGAGAGTGGGTTAAGTCAATATCAAATAAGGTTTTAAAATTTCTTGTTCAAAAGGTCATACCACGGGCTGGAACTTGGAAAAAGGTTGAATTCTGATTAGTGTCCAGCCATGTTTTGAACCTGTGTGTTCAATCAGTTTTTGAATTTAATTAAAACGAAAAAGAACGTTCAATACCAGCCATCATCAGAAAATTTATTGAAAATAATGTGCTCTGTAAAATTGACGTAAGCAAATAAATTTCCCTCATTACCGTGAGTCAGATAAAAATAATCGCCACCTTTTTGCATTAACAAAGTGTTCGGCATGTAACGGATGAATTACCTATTGCACCAGTATTCATGCTCATATAAACCATTTTTATCAATACACTCTAATATATCTCAAAAAGAAATCCAGTTGTGATACGGCTTTTGTGATAACTTCCAAAAAGTTACTTTTGAAATAAATTCATTACTCGTAGAAAAATCCCATTTAAAGTTGCTTTGATATTGATTAAACATTTCATGCAATTAATTTATTTATAAAATTTAATTGTTGATTGTTGCTAGACTGTTTGAAAATCATTCGGCGAGGCTCCAGGCGGCTTGGCCGGAGCAACTAATTTGCCGTTTTTGTGTTTCATCCGGCATCACCATGCCCAGCGAAATCACATACTTCAGTGCGTCGTCCACGCTCATGTCGAGTTCGCGCGTCGCTCTTTTTCACCATGATGTAATAGCCGCCGGTCGGATTGGGCGTGGTCGGCAAACGGGAATATAGCCTTCCTGTGCCGGCAGGGCGGAGGCAACGCTTTTCGGCCAAAAGCACCGGATACGAATCCGATCGTCCAAATATCCGGCTGCGGAAAAAGGAACCAAAACCGGCGTTTTAAACGAGCGGCTGTTGTCGGAAAAATAAGGATTCGGATACTTTTTACGCTGGAATAGATGGATTTCACCACCGGGATACGCCCCAAAAGCGAATCACCCTCCAGAATCTTGCGTCCCAGCATATTGGCGCAAACACGCCGGTAATCAATAAGACGACTACGTACACAAGAATCCGGTTCCCGGCAGGGTGGAAGCCGAGGTAGCGTTCCGGCTGCCATTGCGCCGGAATCAATGCGCCAACTGATCGGTCGCGGAAATGATATAACCGATTACCCACACGGTAACGGCAATCGGCGTCCATACCAGAACGCCGGTAATCGGCATTTTTCAGCGCTTTGCCAATACCGCCTTCTTGTTTTTGTCTGCCATGCCTTTGTTCTATGTGAGAGCAGGCTGCATTATACGCCGCCGTTTTTGAAGAAACGAATTTTTCAGACGGCCTCGGGTATCTTTTGAAAGAGGCAGTCTGAAAGTTTTCAAAAACCGTCCCAACCGTTGAACATCAAACCGAAACCGATGCCGCTTTTGTTTGTGGTTATAGATCAATCAGGCTCTCGCCGTAACGTGAAAGCCGCGCACCACTCCTGAAGTTTGCGCTATGATGGGGAAAGTGAGGCCGCCTCCGCCGCGCCATAGCCGCTTTTCGGGTTGTAGCGCAAAAGTGGTCGAAAAAGTATGTTTTGTCGTTCAGGCGGTATTGCAGTTTGATCATCTCCATAACCCAAAATATTTGGTTAAATCAGGATTATCGTTATCTTCGCCGCTGCTGTCGAAAAGCCTCGTCCAAACGCGGGGATAACCGTCAACTGCCCCCACTCCCATATCCGGCCATTGCGTAAACTTTGATTCCAAGAGCGCGACTCCGGCCTGCTTTTGCCCATTTGACTGGTGGGCAAAACCCACGCAACATACGGAGCCTGCCGCCCCATGGCAGCCGCGACTTCACAGGCTGGGTAATGAAGATTTCAGGCTCGTAATCCGTATTGCGGAACGGCGCGGAACGGCGGCCTGGTATATCAAATCTGCCAATCAGATTTTCTGGGTATAGCCAAACCCATAAGTCGGCACGGCTTTTAAAACAAATCTTCGGCAATTTTGCTCTTGAAAGAAACCTGCATTTTGTTTCTATCCGTTTTTGATCCGAAAACCGTTCCTGCAAAGCCGCGCCCCGCGTTGGCGAAGACGGCGCATAATTCGGGCTGCTGTTGTACCATACGGGCATGAGGTACATCGGTTTGTGTTCCCGCATGCGGTTAAAATACCGTGCGGATCGTTGGCATCAAATCATACATCTGACTCAAAGGCGTATAGGCGGCTGCCGCGTCGGTCAATTCTTGAGACGGTCCGCCTGCCCTTCCGGCGTATCAAACACCAACGTCGCCTCTTTATTCCCTATACTCTGACGAACGCTTTGCACAACGTCGAGCTGAGGTTTGCCGTCAGCCTCATGTTCTGAAAGTAGCTGCTCCGGCGGCAGTGTGCGGCAAAAACCTTATCGTAACAGGCCAGCCTCAAGGCATTGTCTTGCAATAGCGTACATTGCAAGTGCAGCATCGTTGGCAACTGCGGCTGCGGCAACGCGCGCTGCAACAGCAAAAAGCAAAAACGATATTTATACATTCATCCACTCTGTTTTATGCAAGATTGTCCGTGCCGCTCAATTACGCCACCATAAAACAACCCCGCCAACCAGCAAGGCGGCCGTCTCAGGGAGGCGATGGTCGGCAAAGGCTGTTATGCCATTGCTTTGATTTTTGGCAGACAGACGGCTTTTGTGTCGTGCTGCTTTATTTTTGTGGAATACGCCTTTGTCTGCAATGCGATCCAACGCTTTTACCGCGTCGCGGAATACAGATTGTGCTGCAGCTTTTATCGCCTGCTTCAACAGCTTTCAAAACTTTTTACGGCAGTGCGGAACGCAGTACGCAAACTGGCGTTATGCGCCGGTTTTTCACTGCCTGACGTGCACGCTTGCGGGCTTGTGCGCTATTAGTCATATCGGATATCTCCTGAATGAATTGAATTTCGTAAACGCGGCATTTTAATAACTAAACTGCCCAGATGCAAGGTTTTTATCGTAAAAGGCTTTTTCAGACGGCCTCCTTTGTGTACTAGTTGGACGCAAAACCGGCAAACCACTCTACAAGTTATGTTTAATATTTTTGATTTTTGTAAAAATAACATTACAATTCCCTCATCCTACGAACCGAATCAGTGCATACTGAAATAAACGGCAGGAGCTTTTTATCAACACCAAGGAATGATAGCCATCATGAAAAACTTTATTGACTGCACTGATTGCGCTGGCTCTTGCCGCCTGCGGCGGAAAAATCCGAACAGGCCGCCGATTCACAAAACAACGGTCAAACGCCTGCAACTGCTGCCAATAGCGGCGCTACCGACGCGCTGAATATCTACAACTGGTCGGGTTAGTGGATGAAGACACCGTAGACGAGTCAAAGCAAAGCCAACAACGAAACTGGTTTTCGACTATACCGAAAACAACGAAACGCTGGAAGCCAAAGTGCTGACAGGAAATCAGGGCTATGACTTGGTGGTTCCCGGCATCGCCTTCCTTCCGCGCCAAATTCAGGCCGGTGCCTATCAAAAATCAATAAAGACCTAATCCCGAATTACAAAGACATCAATCCCAAATTGCTGGAGATGTTGGCAGCTGCCGACCCTGACAACGAATATGCCGTCCCTATTTTTCCGGCGTCAACACCGTGGCGATTACAGCCAAAAGGCAAAGAGGCTTTGGGCGTACCAGTTACCTGAAAACGGCTGGGATTTGCTGTTCAAGCGAATACACGTCCAAACTGAAAGGCTGCGGCATCGCCATGTGGGATACGCCGAGCGAAGTCTTCCCCATCATCCTGAACTATCTGGGCAGGGATCCGGCGGTGGAAATCCGCCGATATTGAAGCCGCTGCGGAAGTATTGAGTGCGCCCGGACATCAAACGTTTCAGCCCAGTCATTGATTGACGAACTGGCGCGAGGCGACGTCTGCTTGTAGTCGGCAACGGTGGCGACCTGAATATGGCGAAGAAACGTTCGGAAGAAGTTGGCAGCAAAGTCGGCATCGAAGTTTTGACACCGAAGGGCATGGGTTTCTGGATTGAATCTGGTTGATTCCTGCCGATGCCAAAAACGTGGTTAATGCACACAAATACATCAATTACACCTGCAACCCGAAATCGTACGCCCGAAACGGTAATTTCGTTACCTTTGCTCCTGCAAGTTTGCCTGCTAAAAACTGATGGATCCGAAGCTGGTTGAAAGTCCGTTCGATTTTCCCGAACGATCAGGATATAGTAGATGGCTTTGTGATGCCTCAAATGAGCAATGAAGCGAAAAAACAAACCGTTGATTTGTGGCAAAAATCAAATCAGGTAACTGATTTCCCTGAAAAAGGCCGTCTGAAAAGTTTCAGACTGGCCTGTTTTAGCTTTAGCATACAATTTAATTCTTTTACTACTATCGCCCAATCAGCAGCCTCGTTCTGCTAATCTACAGTTCCTCCGTGTAACAGCGTTTGCATCATTTTCGCAGTTTCTTCATCAAAGTTGTTTGGATTTTTCCATCAATGCTTCATTGGCAAATGGCGGCACTTCCGGGTCCATACAGTTCCGATAAGGCAAATAAGTGATATCGGTCTCGGGCCGCGTAAAATTCACTCAAATCCTTAGCTTGTGCTAACGCACGCCTGCGACTTTCAAAAGCAATTCGTCCGCTGCGAATCGCACTATCAAAAAGTTTCCCTAACGATAAAATCCGCTCCGGCATGATGCAGGGTTGCAAGCATGTTTGTGCCCATGCGCCCTGGCAATAATGGTCAGCGTAGGATAATGCCGGCGAACAAACTTCACCACTCTGTTGATTGATCGTCATCCCCAATGGCAACAATCAATAATTTTTCCTTCCCAAACCAATGAATTCAATAATTCCGGGCTGGTCGCATCGCCGTAGTAAATTTACAGCCATATTTGCTCAAACCTTCCACAGTTTCGGCGCGAGAATCGAGTGACTGTGGTATGAAAGCCAGCATCCTGTCAGCATACTGTTGATTTGCCGTCCAAAACGCCCGTGCCCCAACAAAATAATCGGATTTTCCTCATGTATTTCGTCGTTCGGACGACTCTCGTTTTCTTTGGCTATACCGCGCGGAGCAATCACCTTATCGTACAGGATAAACAATACCGGCGTCAGCGCATGGATAATGCGACCACAAAGGAAATACGATCTGCCAGTGCTTGCGGCAATACACGATTTTTGCTGGGAAATGGACAGAAGTACGAAACCAAACTCTCCGGCCTGAGCCAAACTCAAAGCAAACAATTTACCTGCTGTAGAAGGCAATCGGAACAGTTTGCCCAATATAAGCAACACGACTATCTTTACCACCATAGTGGCAACAGTTAAACCCAGAATCAGTAAAAACTCCGGCCTAACAAGCCGAAATTCATACCCGCGCCAACCGTAATAAAAACAAGCCAAGCAATAAGCCTTTGAACGGCTCCAAATGACTTTCCATTTCATGTCGGTATGAGCTGTTTGCCAATGCCACACCTGCAATAAAAGCACCCAATGCAGGGAGACAAACCGATCAACGACATCAAAGTTGCAATTCGACCACCACAGCCAAAGTAAATAATGTAAACATCTCCTCAGGCGGCTCTTGCTGATAAAGCGGAAAGTATTGGAACAAGATAGCGCACACCGATGACAGTGATAGCAATTGCCGCCACGCTGACCAAAGCGATTACCCAGCCCGGCTGGTCAGCCAAAAGATTGGTTTGCACATCACTATGATCCGAGTTTGACGACAGCCGTACCCAGCAAGGGCGGTAACGCCAACATAGGAATAGCTGCAACATCCTGAAACAGCAATACAGCAAAACCAGCCTGCCCGCCCTGAGTCGACAGCAAATTCTTCTCACTAAATGTCTGCAGCACAATGGCTGTGGGACGACAATGCCAAGATACAGCCGGCAATGCACCTGTCTGCCAAGTTTGCCCCTAGCAACATGGCCAAGCCGGCAATGGCAGCCAAAGTCAATCCGACTTACAGCCACCTAAACCCAATAGTTTATGCCGCAAACGCCACAGCATCTCGGTAGCCAATTCAAACCGACCAAAAACAGCATCATTACCACACCGAATTCTGCAACGTGCTGTATGGATTGTGCTTTCCCCACCAGCCCAATACAGGCCGATTTAAAATCCCGGCTACACAAATAACCCAATACCGAACCCAGGCCCAATTTTTGCGAACCAAAAGCAGCAGCTACGGCAAAAGCCATATAAATAAAAAGTGAAAAAGTAAGATTTCCGTCACTATTTTTATTCTCGTATTTTCAAACATCTTTTCAAACGGCCCTCCTTATCAGGTAAGGCCGTCTGAACTATTCAAGTGCTACAGGTAATTTGCTATTTTAACCTACTCAAGCCATAAGTAAGCATGACTTGTTTTAAAATAATACGAAAGACCGTCTGAAAAATTAAAGAGTTTTTCAGACGGTCTTCAAAATAAGGAGTCCCTAAATTGATTTTACAACATATTGAGAGCAAAAGCCACTCAGATTGCAAAAATGAATCTTCTTTCAAATCCTTTAATGCGGCTTAACCATGTTATAGAAATTCACAAACCAACACAATTCCCTTTTACCACTGCGCTCCAAATCCTTGAGAAAAAATTGCCATACCACCTTTTTATCAGGTACAGATAATCCATTCCGCCTTACACTTTAATTGTAGGTTTGCATAATAGGAGCAAACCTTTAACAAGCATTGTTTTGCATACAACAGGTAAAACAAATGGTCAGCATTGCTATGCTATTTCATGCTGTCATCCGAATAGGCAAATTCAGTAGTATAAGTAGAATAATCTATGACATCTCACAGAAGAAATTTGACACACAAACTGTCATACAGACAAAGCAAAATGGCTACATAATCTACAAGAAAATTTATTAAGAATGACAAACAAACCAATGAATCTGCTCTGTTCATAGTAACTTAAAATGGCTTTACTAAGGATAATCTTTAATTCAAAGGTGGATATCCCGGTTCATCTAGAACAAATCCTAATTTAATATCCTCCTGTAACACTAATAGACACCCGTACCATTTTCATATTAGCCCTAAGTTCAAAAATAGCCTAAAGCCCGTATAACAGGCTTTAGGGCTATTCAAATCATTAGTAACAGATCAATATCTCAAATTGCTACCAACATTATCAACAATACGGGGAGTAATAGAAATCAAGAGTTCCGTTTTCTTATCAGTTTTAGTTTTTGACTTAAACAGATTTCCAACAACTGAATATCTCCTAATAATGGAACCTTACTTACACCTTCTGAGTTTTTCTTCTTGATAAATACCTCCCAGAATTAGCGGTTCCACCATCTTCTACCACTAACATTGGTATTTAAACGCTGAGTATTTATACAGGTTCGGTAGCCCTACAATCCGAATTTACCGAATCTTTTATTGATCTTAATATCCATAATTATCTGGCCATCAGGAGTAATATTAGGCGTTACAGTCATACTCCAATACTGCTTTCTAAATGACGTAGATGTAGCACCACTTGAAGAGCTGCTTGATATGGAACTTCTGTACCCGATTCAATTATCGCTTCTTTGCGATCCTGCGTTAAAACACGAGGAGTTGAAAACTATTTTCAACTTATTCTGCGCCTGTTGTGCAGACAGCTCTAACCCAAGGCACCGGAAGATAACGCATGAACCAAAGCAATACTTGACGTAGCAGCAGCTGTGAGTAAATTTACATTTGGGTCAACAGTCCATGCTGGCAATGCCGGAATCTCTTTCGACGGATCTCTAGCCCAATTAGCCAGGTTCTTTGGCCATTTACACACTATTACGGTTAGCAGCAGCATTGGTCCAGTTGCTACCCCAGCTATCTTTTTACCATTTGAACCTGCACTATCCAAAATTTAACACCCAATTGACGTGAGAAGCCGTCTTCCGCCTCCACGATTCTAGCCTCAACCATCACTTGTCGTGCAGGAACATCTAATTCTGCAATTAATTTTCAAATTTTTGCAGTATGAAAGTATTATCAGTACTAACTAAAGTAGTTTGTAGCAGGATCAATTAATGCACTACCCGACTACTCAAAATTGTTTTCACTTCCATACCACCACTAGAAGAATCATCTAATTTCAGTATCTTACGGAATTCCTCTACATTTTTATATTTTAATTGGAAGGTTCTAGAATACAAAGGACCTAGCTCATCAATTTCCCTCTGTTGAGTCAAAATTGCTTTTTATCTTTAGCTAACAATTCATCTCTAGGTGCAACATTAATTACATTACCTGTTTTTCGCTTATCCAAATTGCGAGCTTGCATTACTAAATCTCAGCATGATCCCAGGAACATCTTTTAGAGTCAATGTCATTTTTCCTGTAACACTATCGCTTCGTCACAATATTCATACCTGACTCTTTAGCCCTAGAATTTGCAACACTGTACAGAACATCAACATCTTGAAAAATCTAGAAACTTTATTACCCTTAAATGATTTATTTTGATTAGAAGGTAGACCTGAACTTCTAACTGATGATTTCTGAGTTATTTCAACAACAAAGGCGATCATTCATTGTTTTAATGTTGTGATCCCATGCGCCTTGATTTTTGATAACCACCTGAGTATCATTACCAATTCTCTTTAGAACAACATTTCGAACAGGCGTACTAAAATCTGTCACATCCAAATTACGTTGAGCTTGAACAGGGAGAGGATAATTTTTAATGTAATTGTCAAACCACCACTATTCTGCTTTTAATATCAGGTTTGCCCTGATATTTTTCTAGTCATGATCTCAACAATACCATTTGAGTCTTCCTGACTTTCTAAAATCAACCGTAACTGCAGCAACTTCAGAACTTGCAATTTTACTATTTACAATTTGAGTACTGGGTGTCGAAGTACCTCGAAAGACACCGCCTCATTAATATAAATCCAAACTTCTTTACTTTAACCTCTGCTTTTATACTGTCCTAATCTGTTTAGACCCAACAATACACGAGCATTATTTCCATTTTTACTGCTGTAACCTGGTTTAATAATGAATCTGCATACTCAAAATGTAGTTGTGGCAATGTCACTCAGTAGATGGAAAATCTAAAAGCAACGCGAGGAAGAAGGTTCATTTACCATCGAGATTTGATGGCAAAAACTGTATCCTTATCAAATTTAACTTTAACAATCTTCTATTATTTGGCAATGTAGAAACATTAATATCAGTAATATTGCCTGCAAAGACAGATTAGTACAGCCAATGTCATTCCTAAAATTGGAAAAATTTAACAGCTACTAATTTTTCATAATATTAACCCTATAAATCCTAATTTTTACCTATTCTGAACCATTTAATATTAATTCAGATTGGCGAAAAAGTCCAATTACCATAAGCATCCTCAACCAATTCTGTTATATCTATTGCATCAGCCCTTATATTTGTGATTCGCCCATAGTTTTGACCAATATAATTACCTTTTCCCTACAGTGATAACACATGGCCATCTACTCTCAACAAAAGCTGATATTTTACCTTTTTGATTAAATGAGCCAACATATTTAATGCTGTCTAATCCAAAAGCCTCTAACACCTCTTTTGGTCTATTCAAACTGGAGCATTAAGCATATTCTGATTAGTATTCAACCTTTTACTATTAAACGCATCCAATGTTGGTTGCATAGGAGGAGTCATAAGTCAACTGAGGTGCTCCTGGAGGAGTATCCACAGGAGTAGCTTTCCTCAGCCTCTCTCTGTTGCATCAACCCCATTCGTGAAGATCACCTGGCTCCGCATCCACGCCGACAACAGTGCTATACTTGACAACAAACAAAGTATCATTTTCAATTTCATTAATCTTTCACTTTGAGCGAGAGGCAGAAGCAGCCTCATTTCGCTTCCGCTCTGCTTCTAGATCTGGCAGGACAGAGCTTTATATGTATTTGCAGTGACAGCATCAAAGAGTAATTAAACCAGTTTTATCATCTTTCTTTTATATTTCAACTGACTTAGGTACATTATTCGTGACAACTCTCCCTATATCTCGTGCAAGTTTTAGCTACTTGGTCATATTGACCACTAATTGAAAGATATATGGAAGACGCTGAATTGCTACCGTCATTTATTGGCTCCAGTGGAGACAATCCACTTAATTGCAAACCATTCTTAGAAGCTGCTTGATTCAGCTCTTGAATTAAATTTGGTATTTCTTTATCTGTTGGAGTTGTTTTAATAATTGATCAAATGAAGCTCGAAAGTGCCTCCAACTCTAATTTTAGTTATTCAAATTAGCAGCTGTATACTTTTCAGTCAAAGGTTTCTTTTAAAACTAACCTCTTTTTCTTTCTAGCAACATCCAGTTCAGCCAACTGTTCCTTAAAAAGATATATATCCTAACCCTAATATTATGATAATTAATAAACAAGCTAATCCATATTTTAATGGGTCATTTTAGTTCATGTGATTCTTCAAATTCAAATCTTTACTCATCATTTTATCTTCCCTCATTTCGATGCATTTTGTCAGCAGGTGCTACTACTGATGCCAGATGCAAACTCTTTTGATACAGCATTAGCTTCTACTCCAGATCCAACGCTAAGCACTTTATTATTTAGAGAGTTAAGTCTGCGTAACAACAAATTCCTGGGCTAGTATCCGCTCTTTTTAATCCTAAAAGCTCAGGCTGTCCAAATACAGTAGTAGAAGGCCGATGGTTTCATAAACATTGCAGTTTCGGTTATCACTGCTGAAGCCTTTACCTTTATTTCATAACTTTCTCTATTAGTCAGAAGATACTGAGTAGAAAAGCCTTCCTGGTATAAAGCTGATTTAACGTGTCTATTATACTGGGCACGCTTCGAAACGTTACCTTGCAGCTCTTCCACCTTCTGTTTTTCGCAAGAAAATCTTCCTTCTGCTTTCAAACTAGCTATTTCCTTTCCATTGCTCGTATCCAGCGTTTTAATTTCACCTTCTAAAAGGCATTTCCTACTTTCTTTGAGTGAAATGGCATTGATTGATCTCATAAAAGCTACCACTGATAAGCCAACCCACTTAGCCCTGAAGCAGCCATCACAGCATTAAATTTTTGCTTTTTCTTTTTGGTTTAACTCTTCCCGATACGGCAAAAGATTAATTTTGATCAAGTCCATCATTTTTAGAACCCCCTTAAAGCTAAGCCGAATGCAACTGTTAAACCAGATCCGTCTTGATGTAATTCAGATGCATCCACTTGTTTACATACTGTAAACAACTAATTGGATTAATACATTCGGCAGCAGTGTTTGTTTGGGAAAAAATAACCTCTGTTAATCCAATTTGGGTAGATACTGCACCGGTCAAGAAAATATGTTTGATATTCGAGATTGCTCCCCGGATTGCGTAGTATAGTAAGTGCAAAACCCGCTGAATTTCTTGAGCTACTTGGACATTAAATCTATCAGAATTTGAATCTGATAATCTGCGGCCTATCTCTCCCTTTGCATTACTTGCACTGTTCTTCACTAACTTGATAAGTTCTTTGAATCAATTGATTTAACTGTTTCCCCACCCAATGGTGATTCTTTGTCTATACGATTTGACCATCTTGCATATCAAGGACACATTTCACTTTCTGAATGTTCAACAACAACAATTTTCTCCCCTTGCAACTCGGGAGTTGATCATTCAACCAATAATTAGCGGGCATTTTGCCTGAGCGAAAATATCAACATCCAGAAATTTTGGGAGTCAAATTAGCACTATCAAACGCCTCCCAACCTAGGCTCAATATCTTCCTTTCTTGAAGCAACTAGCAAAGAGCTTATTTGAGAAGAGTTACCGCCACCACTCAGCATCCGAGTAATCATAATTAACCTCTTCTAAAAGGTACTAACTGGAGCAATCTCAAATTCTGCCAAGTCCTCCACATCCATTTCACGTATCTTTTTGCACTATACGAAACCGTCTCAATAGTTGATGAGTGTTTGAGGCATTGCAACAACGATATTAGCGATTATTGGTATTTAATTGGGTATATCGCATGTTGCAAAATGAGACGAGTTGATCGTAATCCAGTATTCGATCTCCTTTTGCGATGTTTCTTTAGCAAAACGAACTACTGAGTACTCTTTCCAACTGAACTTGATTTTAAATTACGACCAGACAGATAAACCATTTTTGATGGCATTCTGAGTAACATCTATACCGACTGCACTCGCACAGAAAAGCCTGACGAAGCTTTACCTTTTTGTATTTTTCCATTTTTTGTTAAACGTACACTACATTTCCTGCCATGTAATATTGGTTGACAATATCGGCTTCGTAAGCGGTTGATACAGAATGTGCAGCAATTAATTTACTGCCCTGTCTAAACGTTGCACTTTCATTTTTACTATTTAATGCCTTCTTGGGTAAATATTACTTAGTCATGATTAAAAATTTCTCACCACGCTATTCGGTTTCCTTGTCGGACTGATTCTTTTCGCTATTTGGCCTATTGGCGATTGCTGTCTTGATTACTACCCGAAATTACCTGCCTTAGATGCAGTTTCAAAACTATCAACCTAAAAATGCCGTAACCATTTACTCTGCCGATGGAAAATTGGTGGCTCTTATGGTGAGGAACGGCGGGCATTTACCGAAATCAAAGAGTTTCCTCAAGTATTAAAAGATGCTGTGATTGCTGCGGAAGACAAACGCTTTTATCAGCATTGGGGAGTAGATGTATTTGGTGTAGGTCGTGCAATGGTGGGAAATCTACGCTCAGGCGGAGTTCGTTCCGGCGCCAGTACGATTACACAGCAGGTTGCCCGTAACTTTTATCTGACCAACGAACAAACTTTCACACGAAAATTTAACGAAGCTGCCTTACAAAAATAGAACAATCTTTAACTAAGGATCAGATTTTAGAGCTTTATTTCAACCAAATTTATTTGGGGCAGCGTGCATATGGCTTTTGCCGCCGCATCACAGGTTTATTTCAATAAACCTGTGCAAGAACTGAATTTAGCAGAGGCCTCAATGTTGGCAGGTTTACCCAAATTCCCTTCTGCTGCCAACCCACTAGTCAACCCGAAACGGGCGAAACAACGCCAAGAATACATACTCAATAATATGGTTGAGCTCGGTATGATTACTCCTGCGGATGCGGCTTTTTAATCAAGAGCTGCATTACGAACGACTGTCCGAGATATCGACCAAACTTCGTTGTATGTTGCGGAAATGGCACGTCAGGAACTCTACGAGAAAATATGGAGAAGATGCCACACGCAAGGCTTTAAAGTGTATACAACGGTAGATACTGAAAGCCAACGCATTGCCACCAATGCATTACGCAAAACTGCTAGCGCGGCTTTGATCGGGGCAGTGCTTATCGTGGTGCCGAGGGATATTTGGAACTAGGCAAAGAGCAGTGATGAAGATCTCGAAGAAATAGTCGGCAAATACCTATCCACCATGCATGCTGTTGATGGGCTGGAACCTGCAGTGTCATTGAGCATCAAAAACACCGGCATTGTTGCTCAAATCACAACCGAGACCGCGTTCGCGCAACTCCCGCTCAAATGGGAAGTGCGCGCAATGCTATCCTCAATGCAAAACTCGAAGAAGCACAACTTCGCCCGGGTGCGAGTATCCGCCTGCAAAGAATCAAAAGGCGGCGAATGGCGTATCGCCCAAGAACCTGCCTTGCAGGGCGCATTAGTTGCCTTGGATGTACGCACCGGCGCGGTAAGCTTTAGTTGGCGGTTATAACTCCACAGCGAAAAATTTCAACCGGGCCACGCGAAGCCATGCGTCAACCCGGGTTCTTCATTCAAACTCGTTTGTATATTCGCGGCACTGGCAAAAGGCACGACAGCTGCAACTTTAATAAATGACGAACCGCTTTCCATTCCCGGAGCAGGACGGGGAGGACGGCCTTGGACACTCGAAAATTCAGACGGCAGTTTGCCAGTGGCCCGATTACACTGCGCCATGCGTTGACCAAATCCAAAAATATGGTTTCCATCCGTATCTTGATGGCTAAATGGTGTGGACTATACACAGCAATATATCCAAAATTTGGCTTCAAAGCTGTCCAAACCATCCTGCCAACGCTTTCAATGGCACTTGGGGCAGGATCAAGCACTCCTTTGCAAATGGCTGCAAAGCCTACTGCTGTTTTTGTCGAACGGCGGCTACAAAGTTTCTGCGTATGTCATCGACAATCTATGATTCGCAAGACCGCCTCAAAGCCCAAATGCAACCGCATTGTCGCCGGGAGAACGCACCGCAGGTTATCGACCCGCGCAATGCCATCATCGTATAAAATCATGCGGGATGTCGTCAAATACGGTACTGCACGAGGCGCATTGTCTTTGGGCCGCTCGGACAGTGCAGGCAAAACCAGCGACCAATGACAACAAAGACGCATGGTTTGTCGGTTTCAACCCAGACATCGTAACCGCCGTCTTCATCGGCTTCGACAAACCGCGCAGTATGGGTCGTGACTGGCTATGGCGACCATCGCCCTGCCTGTTTTGGGTGGACATATGCGTCACGCATTGAAGGCAAAGAAAGTAAAGGCATGCAAAGGTGCCGACCGGCTTGGTACTGCGTGGAGGAATATTTCACAAAGAACGTCAAACTACCGACCCGTCGATTAGAATTGACAACACCAGCAGCCGACCCCGCCAATGAAAACACCGATGCAGGTTCACCAACCTGAACCAATCAAGACAATGGCGAACAAGAGCTGAAACCCATCAACAGGGGCAGCGAAGAAAGCCGAAGTCAAACCAATCAACCGTAAACCCGCGGCTGATAACGATTTGAACGATTTGTTCTGAGTGCACCCCAGCGGCAACGTCTCCCCAAACGTTGCCGTTTCTTTATCTGCAAACACCATCATCCTACACCCTTCGTTAAAAATAAAATATATTAAAATCATATATATGAACCAAATAGGGCCGTCTGAGAACCATTTTAACCACGACTCGCATTTCTTAGCGGAAAAATAGCGTACACTACGCCGCTTTACACCGGCCAAAAGCCCCGCATCCACAAGGAAACCGATTAATGACCACCGGTCAAATCACCACACTCCCCGTCCCCAGCGGACACGGCAGCCTGGATCAATATATCCACACAGTAAACAGCATCCCGTTGCTCACCCGGAAGAAGAACACAACCTGGCCGAACGCAAAATGGGAGGCGACGTAGAGCCGCCAAACAGCTGATCCTTTCGCACCTCCGCGTCGTTGTATCCATCGCCCGCGGCTACGACGGTTACGGCCTCAACCAAAGCCGACCTGATCCGGGAAGGCAATATCGGCCTGATGAAAGCCGTCAAACGCTACGAACCCGATCGCGCGCGCGACTGTTTTCTTTTTGCCGTTCACTGGATTAAGGCCGAAAATCCACGAATTCATCCTGCGCAACTGGCGTTTGGGTACGCGTCGCCACCGCAAACCCCAACGCAAACTGTTCTTCAACCTGCGCAGCATGCGCAAATCCCTATCCGCACTTTCACCGAAAGAGGCGCAGGCCATTGCCGACGACTTAGAGTCAAACTCTCCGAAGTTCTGGAAATGGGCAACGAATGACAGGCAAAGATGTCGCCTTGCTGGCAGACAACAGCGACGATGACGACAACTTTGCCCCCATAGACTGGCTGGCAGACCACGACAACGAGCCTACGCGCCAAATCGAACGCAAAGCCCACTACACCCTGCAAACCGAAGGCCTGCAAAAACGCACTGGTCAAACTCGACGACCGCAGCCGCCGCATCGTCGAGACACGCTGGCTGCAGGACGACGGCGGAATGACACTTCACGAACTAGCTGCCGAATACGGCGTTTCCGCCGAACGCATCCGCCAAATGAAGCCAAAAGCCATGCAAAAACTGCGTACCTTTTTGCAGAAGAAACAGAACAGTAACACCCTGCACCCGCATACAGGCCGTCTGAAAACAATATACCGCCACCGATACGGCCCATCGCCCCGCATCGGACATCAAAATCCCTTTCAGACGGCCTTTGCCTATCCGGCAAAAGTAGGCTAAAAATCGGCGTGTTTTTCCAATCCACTACAAAGGTTTTATTATGCTGACAGGCAGCTTGGTTGCACTGATTACCCCCATGCACGAAGACGGCAGCGTCAATTTCCAACAACTCGAAACACTGATTGACTGGCACATTGCCAACGGCACCGACGGCATCGTCGCCGTCGGCACTACGGGAGAATCCGCCACCCTTTCCGTAGCTGAACACACCGCCGTTATCGAAGCAGTGGTCAAAACATACCGCCAAACGCGTTCCCGTCATTGCCGGCACGGGGGCAACAGTACTGCCGAAGCAGTCGCCCTTTCGCAGCCGCCAAAAAGCGGGCGCGGACTACACCCCTGTCAGTCGTCCCTACTACAACAAACCGTCCCAAGAAGGCATTTACCGCCATTTCAAAACGATTGCCGAATCGGTCGACATTCCGATGATTATCTATAACGTCCCCGGACGCACCGTGGTAGACAGGAGGCAACGAAACCATCCTGCGCCTGGCCGAAATTCCCAACATCGTCGGCGTTAAAGAAGCCAGCGGCGCCATCAGCCGCGAAATCGACTTAATCAACCATGCGCCGGAAGGCTTTGCCGTTTATTCCGGCGACGACCCCACAGGCATCGCCTTCATGCCGTGCGGCACTATGGCGTCATCACCGTGGCAGCCAACGTTGCCCCAAAACTCTTCGCCGACATGTGCCCGTGCCGCCCTAAACGGAGAAATCGCACGCGCACGCGAAACTGAACAAACAATCTACCCTGACTGATGTTATGTTCATGCGAACCCAGTCCCGTGCCCCAAAATGGGCTGCAGAACAACTCGGTGTCTGCGCCGCACACGTCCGGCTGCCCATCATCCCCTCACCGAAGGCGGGCGAAAAGTCACGTGCCGCACTGACTGCAGCCAAACTGATTTAATCCCACACGGAGTCCGTATGAATCAATCAAACCCGCCATTTTGGCCCTTTCCTCCTCAGCCTGACCGCATGTTCAGGGCAGCAAAAAGAACAACCCAAACTCGACTATCAATCGCAAAACCGCAAGTCGTGAACCTCGAAGTTCCGCCCGACCTGACCAACCCCGGGCAAAAACAGCCTTTACCAACTGCCTGCCGGCAGCGGTGCCGTCCGCGCCAGCGACGTCAACCGCAACCGCGCAATCAACCAACATGCAGGCGGCCAGACCGTCCTCGCAGGCGTGAGGCGGTGTCAAAATGGAACGGGACGGCAGCCAACGCTGGCTGACCGTATCCGGCAAAAACCCGCCGAATTGTGGCTGCTGCTGAAAAACTTTTCTGGCAGGAAAGCGGCTTTACCATTGCAAGCGAAGAACCCGCCATCGGCCAAATGGAAACCGACTGGGCTGAAAACCGTGCCAAACTCTCCGGCGGAGGGCCTCCGCAGCCTGCTCGAAAAATCGGCTTGGGCGGCGTTTACTCCACCAGCGAGCGCGACAAATTCATCATCCGCATCGAAACAAGCCAAAAGCATGGCGGCACAGACATCTTCTTCGCCCACAAAGGCATGAGCGAAACCTATACCGACCGCAGCGAAGAACGCACCATGTGGCAGCCGCGCCCGAACGATCCGAACCTGGAAGCCGCCTTTTTGGCACGCTTCATGCCATACCTGGGCGCGGACGAAAAACAAATCCAGTCCGAACTCGGCGACACTGCCGCCGCCAAACAGGCTTCCAACCTGGCCAAACTGGAAAACGGCAGCCCTGCTGCTCTCCGGCGACTACTCGCGTAACTGGCGGCGTACCGCACTGGCACTCGACCGGATCGGCCTGACCGTTATCGGCCAAAAATACCGAGAAACACGCCTTCCTCGTGCAGCCTGCACAAGCCGAAGGTGCCGCAGTCCGAGAGAAGAAACCCGGGCTCGTCGGCCGACTGTTCGGCAAAAAGCCGCCGCCCGACCCAGCAGCCCGAATTAGTCGCATTCCTCGAACCGGTCAAAGAGGCGCAAGACTGCGCATCCTCAACAGGGACGGCAGCCTCTACACCGGCCCGGAAAGCAAAGAATGGCTGAACCGCCTGCATACCGAGCTGCGCTAAGGGAAAGCTAAAACCATCGGATACAGGCGTAAAACCCGCCATTCGCGGAAACCGCGATGAGATATCCGCAAACGGCATAAGGCCGTCTGAAAACCGACATCACGTTTTCAGACGGCCTTCCATCATGAGAACAACCATCCAAACACCACAACCGCAAAAACACCGCCATCCGCAACCGTATTTTTGCAAATCGGAACAAAATTACCCGTTATATAAAAACACGTTAAATCCTTGCCCCACGCAGAAAATTACTTTACCCTGCACCAGCCTGGACACCTCAGGCGCATTTTAGGAAACATAACCATGAACATCGCAGTTCTGCTGGCCCTTGCCGCCGAGTTGCCGCACCGCCGCCATGGCGAAAGACATCAAAATACAGGAAAAACTCTGCCGGCCTGTCCGAACAACTGACCGAAAACCTGGCCGCCACCGCCGTTTCCATGGGCGTGAAAGAACCCCCTTTCCATCAGGGAAATCCGCCGACGGCGTAAACCATCTCCGGCAGCAGCGGCACTACAATGCAACATCAAACTGAACAACGGCAAAATTGCCGGCGTCAGCTGCAAATAAGCCGCATAAATCAACAGGCCGTCTGAAAACATTTTCAGACGGCCTGCTCGTTTTACACCCCAAAAAGCAACAACGCTGCACCCCTGCCGCAACCTCTTTTCAGACGGCCTGCACCATCCTGACAAAATTTAACTTTTTCCTTCTCTTTGCCCCGCGTTTATGTTAAAAACCACAGCCGAAAAAGAACAACCGCGTCGTGACAGACCCGACACCTGCAAAAGAGAAAAACATGGAACTGAACCAACTCAAAGCCTTCGTTACCGTGGCGCACCACGGCAACCTGACCCCAGGCTTCCGAACGGCTGTTTTTATCCCAACCCGCCGTTTCGGCACAAATCAAAAGCCATCGAAAACGAACTGGGTACACCGCTGTTTGTCCGCAACAGCAACGGCATGAGCCTGACCCGCGCAGGCGAAATCTTCCTGCCCGAGGCCGAATCCCTGCTGCAACTACAAACACCGGCTGGAACACTTTTGCCAAAACGCTGGCCGCCAACCACAGAAGAAATCCGCCTCGGCCTGATTCACCCCGCGTAGACTCGGCCAAAGTGACCCGCCTCACCGCCCTCATCAGCCAACGCGAACCGAAAACCCGTCTGCATATCCAATACGGCATGAGCGGCGAAATCGCAGACAGGATTCAGGAACACAAACTGCACGGCGGCTTTTTCCTCGGCACCTCCAAACAAATGGGCATCCGCAGCATTTTCTGGGAAATATCCATTATTCGCTGATTTGCCCCAAAAGCCGAACGTGACGCCATCCGCCAAGGCATACCCTCAAAGCCTGGAAAACCACATTTTGGATCGGAAATGTCCGGCGCGGCGAGCAGCAACCGACACCTGCAACAATTCTGGCGTGCCAACCGCCTCGCGCCGAAAGCGCCAAATCCTGTGCGACTACCCGCAGACCATCATCGACCCTCGTGGCTGACGGCCTGGGCATCGCCATGGTGCCGGAAAGCAAAGCGGCGGCGGCAATCAATGCGGGCAGGCCCGTCGCCGTTATCGAAGAATACCGCCAAACCCTGCCGCTGCACTTCATCCATGCCGACGAATACGCGCAAAAACCCCGGCTTGCAAACGGTTAAAGCAATGTATCGAAACAGTGCGGGCAAATGCCGGACAACGGATACGCCGGGCCGTCTGAAAGCGAAACCGAAACAGAGTGAAAACACCTCCCTCGATACCGCCCGCTTTCAGACGGCCTCACACTTGCACAAAAAGGAAAACCAATGACCTCACACCGACACTCCTTATCCCGAATACCGTCCCAAACGGCTACCGCTGCGGCTTCATCGCCATCGTCGGCCGTCCCAACGTCGGCAAATCCACCCTGATGAACCACCTCATCGGGCAAAAAATCAGCATCACCAGCAAAAAAGCACAAACCACGCGCCACAAAGTAACCGGCATCTACACCGACGACACCGCCCAATTCGTCTTCGTCGACACCCCGGCTTCCAAAACCGACCACCGCAACGCGCTGAACGACCGCCTCAACCAAAACGTTACCGAAGCCTTGACGGGCGTAGATGCCGTCGTCTTCGTCGTCGAAGCCATGCGCCTCACCGAAGCCGACCGCACCGTCATCAAACAACTGCCCAAACACACCCCCGTGATTCTGGCGGTCAATAAAAATCGACAAAAGACAAAGCAAAAGACAAATACGCCCTGCAAGCCTTTATCGACGACGTACGGCGCGAATTCGACTTTGCCGCTGCCGAAGCCGTCAGCGCGAAACACGGGCTGCGCATCGCCAACCTGCTCGAGCTGCTCAAAACCTACCTGCCCGAAAGCGTCCCCATGTATCCCGAAGACATGGTTACGGGACAAAATCCAGCCGCTTCCTCGCCATGGAAATCGTGCGCGAAAAACTGTTCCGCTATCTGGGCGAAGAACTGCCTTATGCCACGAACGTGGAAGTCGAACAGTTCAAAGAAGAAAAACGGCATCCTGCGCATCTACATCGCCGTTTTGGTGGACAAAGAAAACCAAAAACCGATCGTTATCGGCAAAGGCGGCGAAAAACTGAAAATCTCCACCGAAGCCCGCCTCGACATGCGAAAAAGCTGTTCGACTGCAAAGTATTTTTACAAGTTTGGGTCAAAAGTGAAATCGGGCTGGGCGGACGACATCCGCTTCTTAAACGAACTGGGCATGTAGGGCCGTCTGAAAAATCTTGGCGGCAAACCGGAGCATACTGGCATCAACCAACCACCATCCTTCACTGTTTTCAGACGGCCTCCCCATCAGGAGGCCAGTCTGAAAACATATCGGGCATACCCATCCCGTTCAAATGCGGCTACAGACAACCGCCGCACACATCACACAGGAGAAAAAAACATGGCATTCCGTACCTTCCTTGCCTCGCGCAACATCGAATTCAGCCTGCGCCGTTACGGCACAGACGCGCTGAACTTTTATGGCTCTGGGGCTGTTCTCGTCGCTGATTATCGGCCTGATTTTAAAAACCGTCGGCGGCTGGCTGGACTGGCCTTTGGCTGATAGAAGTTGGGCAAACAGGCTCAGAGGGCGATGGGCGACATAGGCGTGGGCGTGGCCTACGCGCTGAAAAGCACCGCCGCTGGTGTTGTTTTGCCAGCGTTGCCACAGGCACGGCGGGTGCGGCTTTGAGCGGACCGGTCGGCTGCTTTATCGCCGCCGCCGTCGGGGCTGAGTTCGGCAAGCTGGTTTGTAAATCCACGCCCGTGGATATCGTCGCCACCCTGCCGCCACCCTGATTGCCGGGTTTTGGCGCCGCCCACTCCGTCGGCCCCGCGATTCAGACTAGCTATGACCGAAATCGGCGCGTTGATTATGTGGGCGGTGGATTTGCAGCCGTTTTTGATGGGTATTTTGGTGTCGGTCATCATGGGTATTTTGCTGACGCTGCCGGTTTCCAGCGCGGCGGTAGCGATTGCCCTGTCGCTCAACGGCTTTGGCGGCAGGCGCGCCACTGATCGGCTGCTGCGCCCAAATGGTCGGCTTCTGCAGTCAGGAGTTTCCGCGACAACCGCTGGTCAGGGGCTGTTGAGCCAGGGGTTTGGGTACCAGTATGCTGCAAAATGCCCAATATCGTGAAGAATCTGAAAGTCTGGCTGCCGCCGATTATCGCCTCCGCCATTTTTAGGCCCGCTGGCGACGCTGGTCTTCAAATGCAGAATATCCTCGGGCGCGGGCATGGGCACGAGCGGCCTGGTCGGACAGGTCGGCACGTTGGACGCGATGGGCGCGCGCCTTCGGTGTGGCTGTACCATCGGCCTGCTGCATTTCGTGCTGCCCGCGCTTTTGACTTGGCTGATTGCCATCCCCATGCGCCGCATCGGTTGGATTAAAGACGGCGACTTGAAGTTGGACGCTAACAGACCGCCCAAAAAGGAAATGCGATGAAAATTTACGCCAATCTCAACGAACTGGTGCCGCATCTGGACGAAATCGACTACCGGCTTTATGTGGATGAAGACCGATGGGCGCAAAAATCCCGCCGCCGCCGAAATCTATCTGTTTGCGGAAGAAGAGGCCAGAATATCGGGATACGCACGCCGACGGCGAAGATTTTGACGATGCCCGTCCGCCCCTACATCCCCGCGCAACTGGCCGACCGCCCCATCGGCATCCTGCTGGAAAGCGGCACGCTTTACGATGTGCTGTGAACCTGGCCAAATACGTTCCCCGACTACACGCCCGAACAGCTCGCATGCAGTGTCGTTCTATCAAGAGAACGACACATTCTACGAAGCGTGCGGTTTTAACCCTCGCCTTCCATGTGTGGGCCACATGGGCGGAACGTAAAGACGCATGGCGGCTCAAAGAGCGCAAAAGCCGAACTCGACAAAGCCCTGAAACAGCCGCTCGGCGAAATCTGGGTAGCGTCCAACCGCCCCGTGCCCGCCGCCGAACTCGCCACCCAATACGGAGAAACACGGTTTGCCACGCCTGAAGAAGCCGCACGATTCGCACAGGCCTGCGCCGAAAAACTGCGGGTGGGACATCAACGCCGCCTACCTGCTTGCCGAAACCGCCGCACCGAATGCCGCCCGAACCAATGTAAAAGACATGGTCTATCTGGGTGCTTTCGCCGTCCGCACCGGCAACGGCGGGAACCCTCATTTGACGCCTAACCACAAAAATAAAAACCGCCCGCCATGGCGGCTTTCCTTCCGCATGGCTGGGCAACCGCCCCACTTCACTTTATACTGCCCGCGCTTTTGACTCGGCCCGCCGCCTCACCGGCCGGACAAACAGCGGAAATCTGCAACCGGAAAAACCGAATATGCCCCTGCTCCCGCCCTTGCCTTTTGCCCGGCAACTCATCGAAGGCCGTCTGAAAAACGGCAGCCGCGCTTTTGACGGCACAGCCGAAACGGCCGCGACACCCTGTTTTTGGCGCAACTGCAGGCGGGAGCGGAAAAGTTTGGGCGTTCGACATCCAGGCGCAAGCCCTGTCTAACACTGCCAGACTGTTGCGCGAAAACGGCGTTGAAGGACAAGTGGAACTGATTGCCGCCAGTCATGCCGATTTGGCCGATTACGTCCGCGAACCGCTGGATGCCGCCATGTTCAACTTCGGCTACCTGCTCCGGCGGCGACAAAACCGTTACCACAAAAGCCGACAGCAGCGTGCGCGCTATACAGGCCGCCGCCGCACTGTTAGCCGAAGGCGGACTGCTGACCGCCGTCGTTTACAGCGGCCACCCGGCCGGACGCGCCGAAGCCGCCGCCATCGAACAATGGGCGGCCGCCCTGCCGCAGGAACAATATCAAGTCCTGCACTACCGCTTTACCAACCAGCGCAACCATCCGCCGCAACTGCTGACTATAGAAAACGTATCCGAAAACCGAACCGATAGATAAGGAAAACCGACCATGATTTACATCTGGGCAAAAGGCCACTTGTTTTTGTCGCCATGACCGTTTTATTATTCAACCTGCGCTACTGGATGCTGTTTGCCAAACCCGAAAAACCGCTGCCGGGCGTATTGAAAGTGTTGCCGCACCTCAACGACACCACACTGCTGTTCACCGGCCTGTGGATTATGACCATCGCCCACTGGACACCCTTCGGCAACGCCAACTGGCTAGGGCGTGAAACTGCTTTTTAGTGGTTGCCTACGTCCTCGTCGGCATGAAGGCACTGAAATCCAAGCCCCGCAGCACGCAAGCCTGGCTGTTTTACCCTGCTGTCGATGGGCATCGTCGGTATCATTTACTGGCTGGCGACATACAAACCGTTCTAAAAAGCAGCAAAAGGCCGTCTGAAAACCAAACAAACAGGTTTTCAGACGGCCTTTTCCGCATCCTGCAGCCCGCCATCAAACGGCAGACAAACCCAATCCTAACTACCGATTGGCCGCACCGCCGTCGAAACGAACGGAACTGCCGCCAAAACGTCCCGGATTGCCGCCGCCTCGGCCTTCTTCGCGATAATGACGCGCGGCGGCGGATAATTCCGATAAAAGCGCGCGGCGGCGGTGCATACCCCGGTCGTCCGCTCCACCAATCCGCACCGACACACCGTTCCTGCAGCCTTCATAATAAAAATATGAACGCGGCGGCGGAGGCGGCGGATAAAGGTCGTCATACGTGTAAATATAAATATCGCTGCTGCGGACGCTCCGTCGTTACCACCCCCGCGTTCAAAAAGCACGCGAAATGTCCTGTTGCGCCCACCCGCTTGCCGACACCAGCAACAGGGCGGATAAAATCAACCTTTTTCATCACAGCCTCCCTGCAAAACGGCGGATTGCCGTAGCAGAAATTATGCCGCAGAACAAAGTTAAACGGCATATCAAACGTAAAACCACCGTATATTCCAAAAGTACCGCAAAGCCTGCTATGCTTCCGCCCCTGAACAAACCCCTACCCGATCAAAGAGGACAAACCATGAGCAATATCCCCGCCGAACTCAAATATGCCGACAGCCACGAATGGCTGCGCAAAGAAGAAGACGGCACAATGACCGTCGGCATCACCTTCCACGCCCAAGAACTGCTGGGCGACATCGTCTTTGTCGAACTGCCCGAAATCGGCACTAAACTGGCGGCGAAAGACCGGGTCGGCGTAGTCGAATCGGTTAAAAAGCCGCCTCCGATATTTACGCCCCGCCTCGCCGGAGAAATCACCGCCGTAAACGAAAACCTCGCCTCGGCACCCGAAACGGCCAACAGCGACCCGCATGGACAAGGCTGGTTCTTCAAAATCAAACCCGACAACCCTGCTGACTACGACTCCCTGCTCGGCGCAGAACAATATGCCGCGATTGCGGGATAAACCCCATGCCCTGTCTTCATGAAGCCGTCTGAAAACATCTTTCAGACGGCCTTTCTATACCCGCCGTTTATCCGCCCGCATAACCGCTTAAAAACATTTCAGAATCCGCCCCGCCTTCCGGCCAAACGGCCTGTTTAACCGCAAAAAGCGTATTTTTCTCACATTTTGCTGGACTTTTAACACCATCTTAGTAAAAATACGCGTTTGCTTTTCGGCCTGCGGAACCATCCTGTCCCGCCATCGGGCAACTGCCCGGACCGCGCCGCCCCATACCTTACGCAGCCGCCGTCAAACGCGGATGTACAACCTTTGCAAGGAAACCGAAATGGACTTACGCAAACTGAAAAAGCTGATTGATTTGGTTGAAGAATCCGGCATTGCCGAAATCGAAGTAACCGAAGGCGAGGAAAAAGTTCGCATTACCTGCTCCACCGTGGCGCAAACCGTCTACGCGCCTGCCCCCGTAGCGGCTGCACCCGCCGCACTGGCACCTGCCGCCGCGCCTCGCTCCTGCGGCAGCCCCTGGCAGCCGCTCCTGCCGCACGAGACCCTCCGCCGCACAAAAAATCGCCCATGGTCGGCACCTTCTACCGTGCCGCCAGCCCGAGCAGCCCCGCGTTTGTCGAAGTCGGCCAAACCGTCAAAGCCGGCGATACCCTGTGCATCATCGAAGCCATGAAACTGATGAACGAAATCGAAGCCGAGAAATCGGGCGTCATCAAAGAAATCCTGGTAGAAAAACGGAACACCGGTCGAATACGGCGAACCCTGTTCATCATCGAATAACCCTTTCAGACGGCCTTTCCGCACCTCGGAAAGGCCGTCTGAAAAGCTTGACCGTCCCTCGTCGAACAAGGATGCCTTATGCGCCTCGCTCATCGCCCTGTTGCTGCCCTGGCTGCAATTCTTCACCATCGTCCGCCCCATCGCCGGCATCATCTGCCCGATACTGCAACTCACACATTATCGGCTGGCTGCCCGCCGCCATCTGGTCGGTATACGCCCCTGAGCCAATACAAAAACCGACCAAAAATACGCAACGCGCTGAACAACTGACAGAGTCTGACCGAAGGCCGTCTGAAAACCAAACCGAGAGGTTAATCATGTTGAAAAAGTATTAATCGCCAACCGTGGGGAAATCGCACTCCGCGTCCTGCGCGCCTGCCGCGAAATGGGCATTGCCACCGTTGCCGTCCATTCCGAAGCCGACAAAGACAGCCTGCACGTCAAATTGGCCGACGAATCCGTCTGCATCGGCCCCGCGCCCTCGCCCCAAAGTTACCTGAACATCCTACCATCATCGCCGCCGCCGAAGTAACCGGTGCGGACGCCGTCCACCCGGCTACGGCTTTGCAGCCGAAAAATGCCAATTTTGCCGAACAAGTCGAACAATCCGGCTTCATCTTCATCGGCCCGCGCGCCGACACCATCCGCCTGATGGGCGACAAAAGTGTCCGCCAAACAGGCCATGTCAGGAAGCGGGCGTCTCTGCGTGCCTGGTTCGGACGGCGCACTGCCCGACGACCCTGAAACCATCATCAAAACCGCAGCCAAAGTCGCTACCCTGTCATCATCAAAGCATCAGGCGGCGGCGGCGGACGCGGCATGCGTGTGGTGGAAAAGAGAAAGAAGACCTGATCAAATCGGTGAAATGACCAGCCGAAGCCGGTGCCGCATTCGGCAACCCCATGGTTTACATGGAACGCTACCTGCAACGCCCGCGCCACGTCGAAATCCAAGTGCTGGGCTGACGAACACGGCAACGCCATCTACTTTCAGGGAGCGCGACTGCTCCATGCAGCGCCGCCACCAAAAAGTCATTGAAGCCCTGCGCCCGGCATCACCGCCAAAGAGCGCGAAAAATCGGCAAAGCTCTGTGTCGAAGCCTGCAAACGCATCGGCTACCGGGGCGCGGGAACGTTCAATTCCTGGTATGAAGACGGCGAATTTTTCTTTATCGAAATGAACACCCGCGTACAGGTCGAGCACCCTGTTACCGAAGCTGATTTCCGGCGTGGACATCGTTCAGGAACAACTGCACGCGTGGCGGCAGGGCGAAAACTGTGCAACAAGCAGAAAGACGATTGTTTTGAAGGCATGCCTTCGAATGCCGCATCAACGCCGAAGACCCGTGACAACTCTCATCCCCAGCCCCGGGCCTGATTGAAAGCTGCCACCTGCCCGGCGGCTCGGCATCCGCGTGGACAGCCACATTTATCAGGGCTACGCATTCCGCCGAACTACGACAGCCTGATCGGCAAAATCTGCGTACACGGCAAAAACCCGCGAACAGGCAATGGCAAAAATGCGCGTTGCGATACTCGAGCTGACATTACCGGCATCAAAAACCAATGCCGACCTGCACCGCGACTGTTCCGCGATCCGGGCTTCGCCGACGGCGGCGTCAGCATCCATTATCTGGGAACAATGGCTGGAAGCGCGTAAAGCACGCGAGGAAGGCAAATAACCCGCCTGCCTGAGGTTCAACTCTGAAAAGCTGCCGTCTGAAAACTTTCAGACGGCCTTTTATCACAAGCACTTTTCTTATCTTGATATTCGGCAATGGCTTTTTCAATAAAATGAAACCGGAAAATCAAGCGCCGGCAGCGTCAGCACTATAAAATCAATTAACCCGCACAAACGGATTGCTCCCACCCAAACCCAAACATAGCCCAAGCATCATGAAGGCCGTCTGAAAGCATCATTTTAACGGCACGCAAACCGTTTCAGACGGCTCTCTTCCGCCCTACCCTGCATTCAAACGGTATAAAAACGTTGTTTCCGATTTCGGGCAAATGCCAGCGGGTCGTCGGTAGAAATAGCTTTACCGTGCTGCGGGCGGATGTGCAGCGTTTCAATCAGGCTCAGTCCGGCCGTCTGAAAAACAGCGCGGCAGGAAATCGGCGGCGCAATCCCAAATGTTCGACAAATCCGACATAATCAGCCAAACCGCCGCCGCCGTTCAAATGACTGCGCGCGCTGTTCAGGAAACCGCGCAGCATGGCATAGTCGGGGATCGTACAGCGCGGTTTCCACGGCCGACGTGGATTTTCGCAGGCAGCCAGGGCGGATTACAGACAATCAGGTCGGCACATCCTTCCGGAAACAGGTCGGCGGCCTCGATGCCGATTTGCCGCTGCAAGCCGAGGCGGCGGATGTTGTCTCCGGCACAACTCAGGGGCGCGGGTTGTTGTCGGTGGCTATAATCCGCCGCAGGCCGCGTTTGGCCAGCAATGCGTACGCACGCCCGAACCCGTGCCTATCGAAGGCCGTCTGAAAGACGGCGGCGGCAGTTCCGCCCGCATCAGCAGGTCGAGATACTCGCCGCGCAAAGGGAAAAGACGCCGAAAAGGCACATGTATCCGCCCGCCCAGTGCGGGAATGTCCACCGCCTTTTTATACCACTCGTGCGCGCCGACGAATCCGAGCACTCGTTGAGCGGCAACAGGAAAGGCGTGCCGTTTTCTTCCCCTGCATACATCGGCCAGCGCGGCACAGACATCGGCGCGCGCGGCAGTTCTAGCCGAAACCGGTACTCGATTTCACCGCCAGCATATTGACTGTTCGGCCTGCTGCGCCTGCCGCATCCGGTAGCGGTGGAAGCGTTCCGCAGGAGTCAGGTCTGTTTTTCAGACGGCCTTTTGGCCCGCAGGCGTTTTTCAGTGCGACTAGGACGCGGCATTGATGGAAACATCGCGCCAAATGACGGCCGTATCCTGCCGCGCTTGATCGAGGATGGCGGCGGCTCCGGCATCATGCAGGCTGACGGCTTGTTTCGGCGGCTTCTGCGTACTCTCGTTGCGCCATTCGGCCGGGCCGCAGTCGGTAGTATTGTGGGTACACGTTCGGAATCCTGAGATGGTGGAAAGGCCGTCTGACAAGCGCAAACGGCTTTTGACGGCCTCGTTGTATCGAAACGCATCGGCATCGGGCAATCGGCGGTTTTTCTCAAACCCAGCACGTCCTGCATATCAAACAGGCCGGCCTTGCCTGCCGCCCATACCGCCGCACATGTACCGCGCCGGAAGCGAAAGTCATGCGGCTGCCGGCTCGTGGGTGATTTCCACGCGCTCGCCCTCTGCGGCAAACAATGCGGTAGTGGTCGCCGACGATATCGCCGCCGCGAACGGTGGCAAAACCCATGGTTTTGCGGGTCGCGTTCGCCAGTGTGGCCTTTCGCGGCGTATACCGCGCACTCTTTCAAATCCGTCGGAAAGCGCATCGGCAATCACTTCGCCCATCCCAAGCCGTACCGCTGGGGGCATCGACTTTGTGGCGGTGGTGGGCTTCGATGATTTTCGATGTCGTAGCCTTCGTTCAATACGCGGGCGACGGTGTCGAGGATGTGGAAGGTCAGGTTTACGCCGACACTGAAATTGGCGGCGAGACACCACGCCGATTTTTTCCGCCGCCGCTTTGATGGCGGCTTTTGCCCGCGTCGTCAAAACCCGTCGTGCCGATGACGATGTTTTTGCCTGCTTCCACGCATTTTTGCAGGTGTTTGAGCGTCGGCTCGGGGCGGGTAAAAGTCGATTAACACGTCGCTGGCGGCTCAAAACTTTGTCCACATCGTCGGAAATCGATACGCCGGTTTTTCAAACCCAGCGCACAGCCTGCATCCAAACCCAAAGGCTTCCGAACCAGCATGTCACCCAGCGCCGCTCAATACCGCGCCGGGATGGTTGTTTACGGCCTCGACCAATACGCGCGCCCATGCAGTGTTCGCACCGGCAATGGCAATTTTTCAATTTATCCATTTCGTTTTTATTCCGTAGCCGCAGATTGCTGTTGGCGGGCATATTCGAGCGCGTTGCCCTCTGCCTTGACCAGGCGGTCGTTTTTCAAAACCAAACGGTCAGGTTGCGCGTTTCGCCTGATTGACCACGCCGTTGCGGCTGATTTCTCGTAGGTGTAGTCCCAGCGGTCGCTGTGGAAAGGATCGCGCAGCAGCGGCGTACCGCAGCAGTGCTGACCTGATCGCGGCTCGTGCCCTGCTGCAACGAAGAAACGGCGCGGGCATCGAGCTGGTTGCCCTGAATCACTTTCAGCTGTAGGAAGGAAAATTAAATGCGCTCCGGCCGAACAGGCGGAAAGCCCGATAACGGCGGCGGCAAGCAGACATGAGTCTGTTCACGGACGATACCTTTTCCGAGTGTGGGGATAATGTTGTACAGTATGCCACAGCAAAGACTCCATTTAAAAATCTTTATCATCTTTGTGTGCAAAACCATAAAATATGCGTATTATAGCGACAATTGGATAACTACGGTATGGAAAGACCATGGATCATAATGTAGCTCAATTAGGCTACAACGGCCTGAAAGTAACCGGCCCGCGTTTGAAAAATCCTCGATTTGTTCCGAGCGGTATCCGATCAGCACATGAGCGCGGAAGACGTTTACCGCCTCCTGCTGGAGCACGAAATCGAAATCGGCGTTGCCACCATCTACCGCGTTTTAACCCAATTCGAACAGGCAGGCATCCTGCTGCGCCACTATTTCGAAAACCGGCAAAGCCGTTTACGAACTCGAATACCGGCGGCCACCACGACCCATCGTCTGCGTCAAATGCGGCGACGCAACCGAATTCTACAGCGAAGAAATCGAAAAACTGCAAGATAAAATCGCCGAAGACAACGGCTACCGCATCGTGGATCACGCCCCTGTATGTATGGCATTTGCGGACTCTGCCAGAAAAAGGAAAAACGCTGACGATTCCGAATCAGCCAAACCGAAAACGGAATCAGCAGAAGAAAGCCGAATCTTCCGGCTTTTTCTTTTACCCGCCACCCTTAAATATTTACTCGACACAGAGGCCGTCTGAAAACCCTGAAAGTGGTTTTCAGACGGCTCTTCGCCTCCCTTCAAACAACAGCAAGGCTTCCAACCGTTTTCGCGGTTGGTGAGCATCAGGCGGCTCGCGGTGCAGGCGCATGATTTCGGTGGTGAAGCTCAAGCTCAGCCCGCTGCTGCGGCTGCCGTCGGCGCGGGGAGCGAGTAGAGCGTTAGATTTTGGCCAGCGCGTAATCGGGGAACGGGGCTGCTTTTGGTTGTAAACCGCCAGTTCGGTGCGGTTTCGGCTGCGGGTGAGGCTGAGGCGGATTTCGCCGCCAGTTTCGGCAAAATCAATGGCGCTGTAAAGAGCAGGTTGTCGATGGCTTTTGGCGCAGCAGCAGCGGGTCGCCTTGAACGGCGTGGGGCCGGCAGTTGAGGGCGATGTAGCTGTTTGGCTTTGCAGGGCGGCGCGGCTTTCTGGGAGCGGCTTGGGCGGCCAGGCTGGACAAATCAAAGGTTTGGGTGTCGTTCAGGCTGTCGCGGTTTTTCCAGGCGGGCCAGTTCGAGCAGGCGGGCAATGAGTTGCTTTTTGTTTTTGGGTATTGCGGCGGATGCGGTAACGAGCAGCCGCTGCTGGTCAGGGGCTGAGGGGGCTGTCTTGCAGCAGTTCGAGGGCAGCCTGCTGGGCGGTGAGCGGGGTTTTGAGTTCGTGGGTGAGGCCTAGACGTAATTTCTAATGTGTTGGCGGTGGTCGAGTTCGTCACGCAGGTGGGCGACGGCGTGGACGAGGCGGTAGAGGTAGCTGTCGCCGAATTGAGGGTTGTGCGGCGGGGCGGTTGGCGGCGCATGGCTCGGCATAACGGCGGATGCGGCTGATACTGCGGGCGAGCCACCAGGCGAGTGTGCCGAGCACGAACAGGCTGGCAGTGAGCAAAAAAACAAGACGTGCTGTTTGGCGTAGACCAGCGACCAAGCGTGAGCAGGAGCAGGATGCCGAGCAAACGAAGAGAAAAGGCGGATGCTGAGGTGTTTGAAATATTTAAGCATGGGTTGGCTGAATGGGATAGGGTTGCGTGGCCTTAAGCCGGGCGGTGTTTCAATTTCGTTGCGGTTTTGCTTTCGGGTAGCCTGCGACAGTGCGTGTGATTAAGTCGGGCTGGTTTTTGCGCTCTGGAGGCCGTCTGAAAAGGCGTTAGCGATAACGATGACTCATCCCCGTACTGCCGTCTTTATTGTGGTAATACGCGCCCGCATCGCCCCATGCAAATCGGCGGCGATTTGCCAGGTGTCGATGTTTCAATGGAACAAGGGCATCGCCCAGCTGTTTATCCAGCCATCGATCAAATTGTTTTCTGCGTTGCACTCGCGCTCTTCCGACCATGCTGCCCAGCTATTGTCCCCGCCTATCATCAGGCAGAAGAATATGGATAAGCGCTCCAGCCGTTGCTGCTCCGAACCGGGCGGTAAGGGTGTATTGTTCGACTGCTCGGTAAATGACAAACCGAAAAATGTTATTCCGCTTGCAGATGATTCCGGGCTGGATTTCAGAAGCATGCAATCCAGTCATCAAGTGTAGTGCGCGCTAATCAATGTTGCCGTCCGGCAGATGACGCTACGCCGTTTTTCAGGGTTTTATCTTCATCGGTTTGAATTTCCAAAATGTAGTTTTCAGACGGCCTGGAAACAAGCTGGGTGGAGCGGGCAACGGATACCCGTCCTCGAACTTGCTACTTTTCAGGTAGCCTCGTACATGGGTGAAAAGCACGCAGGCGGGAAGACCTGCCCACTTTTTGCCCAAATGCCCGCACTGCCGCCCAAACGATTTCAGGCTGTTCTTTAATGGCTTCGTGCGCGGGAAACGGCACATTCATCAAATGGACTTCGGGCAATTCGGTTTTCAATGCCGCCTCAGATCGTCAAACGTAAACAGAAATCGGCTTCGCCACGTATCACCAGCACGGGGCTTGGATTTGGTGGATGTTTTCGAGGATAACCGCTCGTGCCCTCGTCCAGCCACATGCCTTTCAATGCGCCGCCCATTTTTCCGCATCAGGCTCGGTGGCTGCCTGATGAGGCGCCAGCTGTCTCGGGCAGGTTTTTCTTTTACGAAATCGAGGTTGATCGTTTCAAACATGGGTCGCACGCCGTCCAAGTGCTTTTTGTGCCATTCCGCGCCCACGGTGATGATTTTCTGACATTTTTGTCTTCTGCGCCCAATCGGTGAGCGGTCGTGCCGCCATCGCTGAACCCGAACAGGCTGTACTTTTCCACACCTTCATGCCGCAGGATTTGCTGCGCACTTCGGCGGCTCGGGCATAGGTCAGCGCGGCTGTGCCGAGCGTGGAGCGTCCGTGTCGCGCGTGTCTATGGCAATCACGCGGTAGTGTTGCTGCAAACAGGCAACAGCAGGGCAAAGTCGGCAATCGAACCGAAACCGCCGCAGCAGCATCGATAACGGGGCGGTCTCGTGCCGCTGATTTGGTAGTGCAGCGTCGCGCCTGATGTTTGATGAATTTAGATTGCGTGGAAGTTTCCTTGTCTGGCTGTGTTGAAAGAATGGCGGCGGTTGTCCGGCTTGTCGCAGGGCGGAAACCACCAATATTGCTGCGGCTGGTTTGAGTGGTTTCTGCATGAAAGATTCATGGCTTTCAGGTAGCCTTTTTCAGGGGTTGGAGGCCGTCTGAAAAACAGGCGTAGCAACTATTTCCAAACAGGGTTTGCAGGTAATGCAGTAAAGCGGTTTGTTCCACAGCAGCCGCGTTTTTCTTTTCCTGTACGGTTTCGGGGATGCGGTTTTTCGATTTGTGTCAGGTCGAAATCGGTGTCTTGAAATAGTTCCGTGAACAGGCTTTTTTTGTATTGTTGTTGGATGAAGTCGGTGGTTTCGTCTGCAATCATGATTTTTGGTGCCGGGCTTGGCGACGCGCAGCATTTCGTTGATGGCTTTTTGTTTTGTAACTGCTTGATTTCTTCTTCTGCCATTAAAAATTTTTCATATCTGTTTTTCATTTTCTGTTTTTCCTTTCTTTCTGTTTTTAGCAAAGAAAACAGTAAACCTTTCTTTGATTTATTGTTTCTACGTTAGTCTTTTCTAAACTTTAATTGCTTTATTTTTATTTATAATTGTATGATTTTATTGACTATATTTTCTACAAATCGCTTATCGTGTTCCACAAACATATAAGTGTAGGCTTTGCTTCTATGATTTCCTAATCTGTATTCTTGATATTACATCTATATAATTTTGAGGGTTCGTCCCAAACAAATAAATGAGCTTTTGATGACAAACTGACGGCAATTAAAACTTTTCTGCCCATCACTATAATTCTTCATATCCATTTTCAAATAATTCTCTTGAAAAATCTAGTTTTATAAGAATTGTTTTTACACAATGTTTCATCAACATCTTGCTTATGAATATACTCATTTAGGCTGCCCGTTAAATCAGATGTATCTTGAGGATATACGATATTTTTCAAATTACTTGCTAATTTTATCTCACCTGTATACTCATGATTTAGACCTAATAAAAATTTTAATCAAGGTCGATTTTTCCACTTCCATTACTACCATATATAGCTACTATATCGCCTTGTTTTATTTCAAAGCTCACGTTACTTAATATCTGTTTTTCTCCATAGTATGATGATAAATCACTAACCGATATTAGAGGATTTTTGGTGATGATGTAACGGATGCAATAATAGATTTTTCCTTTGTTTCAATATCTTTTAGTAAATTCTGTTTTTCTTCTATTGCCTTATTTTGTCTATTCTCCAAATTCTTAGATCTTTTCATCATCTTGGCTGACTTATGACCTATATATCCTTTGTCTGGTTTTACACCTGATATTTTCACACCATTTTTAGTATTTTCAATTTTATCAGACCAAATTTGACATTGTCTTTGCAGCTTCTTTTGATCGTTTAATATCTTTTCTTAATTTCTCGTTTTTACTGATTTCAAATTGGTCTTTCATCAATTTGTTTTCATACCATGATGTAAATTTCCTGATTGAACATCAATAGAATTCCTGTTAATAGAAATAACATGATTAGATGCAGCCGTCTCAAAAATCTCTATCATGAGATATAAGCAAGAAACCTTTTTACTTTTTCACTGAATATTCACTTACAATTTTCTGCCGTGCATATCCAAATGGTTTGTTGGTTCATCAATAAGTAAAAACCATCTTCTCTTGTAAACAAAATAGCTAAAAGGATTTTGTTTGTTCTCCTTTAGAAAGCGTTTCAAATTCTCTATAAACAAGGTTCTCATCTACATTGAGCAAACTAAGTTCTCTAAATAATTTCCATTCTTCCCCATCTGGTATGAGTTCTTTATATAACTCAATCTCTGATTTTTGAAGTATCAGTTATATTTGGTGGAAATTTAATAAATTCAACATCCTAATTATTTTACCTTGATAAGTTTCTTCATTTAAAAGTAACTTAAAATAGCGTTGATTGCCAATTCCATTTCTTCCTATCAACCCTATTTTTCAGTTTTGTCTCAAAGGAAAAACGATACATTTTCAAATATAGGTTTTACATATCATGATATGAGAAACTGAGGTTTTCAATTTTTAATTGTCGACTAAAATACCTCCTTACATTCCTATTTTATTTAATATTATACAAATTTCAGCCATTTTTCTATATCAGCTTTCTGTGACACTGACAGTTGCCTATAAAATTAAAATGCGAATGTCGGTTTAACTTCGGCACACCGTCCCGGTAGCTTCAAATCCTGCAGGATTGGTTTTGGGAATTTAAGGGCTAATCTCACGCCCCTTTTTATTTTTCAGGTAGCCTTTTTCGGATTTTGAGGCCGTCTGAAAAAGCAATCGCAGCAGCTGTTTTAACGCAGGTTTGCGAAGGTAATGCAGTAAAAGCGAGTTGTCCCAGCAGCCGCGTTTTCTTTTCCTGTACGGTTTCTGGGGATGCGGTTTTCGATTTCTGTCAGGTCGAAATCGGTTCGCTGCTGAAAGCAGTTCCGCGTGAACAGGCTTTTTTGTGTATGTTGTTGGATGAAGTCGGTGGTTTTCGTCTGCAATCATGAGTTTTGGTGCCGGGCTTGGCGACGCGCAGCATTTCGTTGATGGCTTTTTGTTTGTCGCTGAAAAATTGATGCCGCCCACATGGAATACGACGTCGAACATGTTGTCGGCAAACGGTAAGTCTTCGGCGTTGCAGTGTACCAAGTCCAAGCCTGCCGCTTTTTCCGCCATGCGTTGCGGCAGCGTGCCAACATGCCGAGCGACAGGTCGGCGCCGGTCAAGTCCAGCGCGGCGGGGTCGATGTCGGCGGGCAGGTGGTTTAGATCGGTACCTGTGCCGATGGAGACGTAGAGTGCGGTACTGAGTCTTGCCGCCATTCCAGTTCGCCCATCAGGCTGCGCCGCATTTCGTTGATGCTGTTGCCGTATCTGAGGCGGGCTATCCAGCGTTCGCCGAAGTCGTACCAACGGGCGAGGCGGTTGTACATTTTCATGTATTTGGCGTTGTCGCCCGTTACGTTGTCGGAATCGAGGCACAACAAGATGCCGTTTTGTTCGGGCGGAAGCGGTTTTGTAAAGGCGGGTTTGAGCTTTTTGGATGAAGCTTGGCGGAAGACATGGTGTTACTCCTGTGGATCAGTTGCAGCAGCTTGAAGGCCGTCTGAAAAAACCGTGCTTCAGGTTTCGTTAAAAACTATACGAGTCCGTGATGGGTGCGGATGTATTCGTCGGTGATGCCGGCTTCGCGCAGTTTGTGGCGCAGGGCGCGGATGTGGGTGTTGATGGTGTGCGGGTCGGAGGGGCGGTTGCCGCCGAACATGGCGGTGAGCAGTTCTTCGCGGCTGAACGCACGCGGCGGGAGGGCGGTGCAGCAGGGTGCGCAGCAGGCGGTATTCGCCCTCGCGTGAGCGGCGGTCGCGCGCCCTTGGTGGCGGATGCAGCAGGCGGGCGCGTCGTCGTGCCAGATGGGGGCGGCTTCGGCGGCTGGCTGTGTTTGTGTGCGCCGCAGCACGGCTTTTACGCGGGCGACGAGTTCGCGCGGACTGAAGGGCTTGCCGATGTAGTCGTTCGCGCCGAGTTCGAGGCCGAGGATGCGGTCGGTTTCTTCGTCTTGGGCGGTGAGCATGATGACGGGCTGGGGTGTTGAGGGCGCAGGGGTTTTGAGCAGCTCGAAGCCGTCGGTGTCGGGCAGGCCGACGTCGAGCAGGAGCAGGTCGAAGTGTTCGCGCGCGAGCAGTTGCCGTGCCTGCTCTGCGGTAGGGGCGATGCGTGCGGTGAAATGGGCGCGGGCGAGGGAGAGTTCGACCAGTTCGGCGATTTCGCGTTCGTCTTCGATGATGAGGATATGCGGGTTCATGGGATCAGGAATTTACAAACCGTCAATGCAAGGCGGCAAGCGCTAGCGAAAATAAAGTTCATCCGTTCATTGTACGCAAAGTGGCGGGCTGCACATCATTTCAGGCTGCAATCTTCATAAAATCTTCACAACTGCCCCACAGGAAATTGACGGCGTTTTCGGCATACTGGACGCTGTCGGCAAACGGAAGTCCGTTGCCAAACCTTTCTATGGAGCAGAAAATGACGAAAAATTATGGAGCGTAATCGGCCTGTGAGCCTGTTTGCTGTGGTATTGCTGTGGATTTACGGACTGGCGAACAGCGGAGCGAATACCAGTCCAACGCGTGCTGCTGGGCGCGAGAAGCTCACGCATGGTCGTCCGCGGCGTGAAATACGGCATGGTGCTGGTGGTGCTGGTGTTTCTTCGTTCTTTTTGAGCGAAATCCTGCAGGAATGGCGTATCCATCCGGTGCAGTATCTGCTGCAGGGCGCGGCGTTGTCGATTTTCTACCTGCTGCTGCTCTCCGCTGGCGGAACACATCGGCTTTACTGCCGCTTGTCCATCGGTGCGGCGGCGTGTATCGGCTTGCTGTTTTGGTATCTGCGCTTCGTGCTGTGCTCACCACGCGGGGTGCATGATGATGACGGCACTGCTCGTTGCAGCCTACGGCGCGATGTTTGTGTTGATAAAAATGCAGCAATACAACCTGCTGTTTGGCTCTTGTCTGCTGTTTGCCGCGCTGTTCGCGGTGATGTATTACACACGGGAAATTGATTGGTATGCGCTGGGTGACGAAATCAGACAATCCACTAATGTGATTGAAGCAGCATGGCTGCACGTCAAAATCATGACATACAATAAAGGCTGATAAGGGAGAGCCGTCTGAAAACTGTTTTTCAGACGGCCTCCTCTCCTTTTCACACGGGCATCCAGTTTCCTGCCGCTATGCACTGACTGCGAACAGGCAAAATAGCAGCAGGCAGCCGGCAACGGTGGAACACAGCATCAGAGAACCATCACGTGCACACCGTACCATTATGCAGCAACGTCGCAACAACCCATGCCTGCACCAATCAGCGACGTAACCGCCATCAACAGCATTGCGCCGCCGCCGACTTCCTGAAATAAGACATAAAAGCAGGCCTGCGTGTTTGCCGTAACCAAGCCCTGAGTGCCGACCGAAACCATCAGGCCAGCACCAGCAAAGTAACGGCGGCGCGCCTGCCCACACAACAACAATGCCGCCAATTTTGGCAGCCAATTGAATAGCCAAACCCCACAACAAAATATCCTCCGCGTTGCCGCTTTTCAACCGCCAGGCCGTAAAGTACGGTTAAACGCCATCATCGTTACAATATACGAACACCACTGCGCCACGGCGTCAAACCCTTACAGCTTCATATAAACAAACGAGATTCCGGTTGAGAAACAAACATCGAACCGAAACTGAACGCTGAAAAACATAAAAGCCCAAAGCGGGCACGGTTTGCAGTACACGACGGTAACGCCGCAGCATATCGCCGATGCCGGTCAAAGCCGCCGTTTGCCTCCGATTTCGGCAAAAACGCCACATCAATGCAAATACGGCCAAAGAGGGACATAACAACAGAAAAACAAAATCAGCCGCCATCGCCGATACGCTGCAATCCGGACCCCAACATAGGCGCGGTAACGGTGCGGACATCATCACGATGCCGTTAGCGCAAACATCTGCGCCGCCTGCCTGCCTTTCGTAAAAATCGCGCCACCACCCTACCATGGCTGCCGCCATCCCGCCGCCAGCCTGCAGCAAACCTGCAGCGACCAACTGCTCACATGGTTTGAAGCAAGGCTAAGGCCAGCAAGCGGCACTTACACCTCTAAAGCACTCCCAAAGCCACCGTACGCCTGCCTTTCCGCATCCGACACCCGCACCGCCCAGCAGCTGCGGAACGCCGCACCGAACATAAACTGCTCAGGCTTTTTCTCAATCAACTTCACCGGCACCTGCAAATCGTCGGACAACTGATCAAAATCGCCAGCAAGAGCGTCGACGCGATAAAAGGCATACATTGCCATCGTTGCCAGTAAAAGGCTCATCTGTTTATTGCCAAAGAGATTTTTCCTATCCATTCACTGTTCAGCAAGTACAGCCGCACACGCGGCAAAAACGGTGAAATTATAACACCTCACTCACTCCCATGCCCGATGACCTGCAGGCCCGTCTCACACCCTTTGTCAGACGGCCTATCCGTTCACTGTTGTATTTTTCACTTTTCCGCAAACGCCTTTTCCCGTTTATTAGCTTGCTACATTTGCTTAACAAAGGTAAAAAGACAGTTAAGCCCGACTGGGGCAAATACTCTAAAAATAATAAGACAACGTCTTACTGTTTACTGTCAAAACCCGTCCGGCTTGGTTTGATCAATTTTTAGAATATGGAGAAGTAGTATATGGCAGCCAGTGCTGTTAAATGGTTTAACGATGCAAAAAGAGCTTTGGTTTTATCACTCCTGATGAAGGTGGCGATGATTTGTTCGCATTTCTCGCCATCAACATGGAAACTCAAAACCCTGAAAGAAAGAAGGCCAAAAGTTTCTTTTTGATGTCACCCAGCGGCTGAGGCCTTCAGGCTGCAAACATCCAGGCGGCTTAAGCAGCCGAACTAGCCGGTTTGTCCGGTTTTAACAGCATCGGGTTTCAGACGCCATTTTTCTATCCGTCGATTCATAACAAGGAAAAATATGTCCGACTATCAACAAGCCCAGCAACAACTGACCGAAATGATTGATTACCTCCGCACCCACAATCCACAGATTGTGCGGCTGCCGAACGCGAACGATGATTTGGTACGGCTCAGCCTACAACAACGGATTCTGACGCCGAACGACTCACCACCATCGAACGGATTGATCAATACTACAAAAATTCTTTTGCAGACTAAAACAGGCGTAGGGCTCTTTCCAGTTCCAAATATTGCCGAATACCGACGTTACGCAAGGCGATATACATCGCCAGCTGCAAAGTGATACGGCAAGGTCCATTGGCAAACGACTAGCTGCAAAGGCATCATCACACTCAAAAAGCCATCACAAGGCTGTCCATTGCGCAGTCAGGCCGTCTGAAAGTTTATGCGAGCTCTCTAACAAACTTTCAGACGGCCTTTTTATCTATTTAAACCAAAAAGAAGAAACTGAGTTTCTTCCTTTTTGCACTTGAGTCGAACTTTAACCGAAGTCATCAGAGGATGCTTTTTCATCTTCCACGCCCAAGTCTTTGAGCATTTTCGATGACGGACTGGTTCATGATTGTTGGGTACGCATATAAATCCCGCAGTCTTCCGGTGCTTCGTGGTTTTCATGGTGGTTTTCGTAAACCACGTTGTGGATGAAGCCTGTGTAGCCGTCCCAGTTGTCTTCCGGTAGCAGGTCGGACAAGGCGACGTCCATGTGAAGTTCAGGGAAACTCTGCGAGTTGGGTCAGTCTTCGACATAGAACATTTCGCGTTTGGAACGTGCGCCGTACAGAAGGTGATTTTGCGTTTGGAGTTCAAACGTTTCAACTGATCAAAATGTAGAACGCATCGGCGCCATACACTGCACCGCCGCCGATGAATAATTTCGGCATCGGTGTCTTTGGCGAAGAATTCGCGAACAGGCCAGAATGGTTACTTTGTCGCCAGGTTTGAGCGACCAGATGAAGGACGACACTTGTCGGAGGCGCATCGGGTACGCGCGCGAGGCGGTGTGGCGTACGTACGTTCAGCGCATGATGATACCTTTTTCTTCAGGGTATGAAGCCATGGAGTAGGCGCGCCAAAATCGGCTCGATCCACTTTGAAACGTATTGCCACTAGATTGTCATCGTTGTCCCAGTCTTCGTGATATTCCTCAGGAATGTCGAAGTCTTTGTAGAGCAGCGGTGTGCGGCAGGGCTTCGATTTGGATGTAGCCGCCGGCACGGAGGACTTCTTCGCCTTCCGGGAATGGCAGCTGGGTTCTTTAATGAACGTGGCATTTGTTGTCGCTGGAGATGACGGTGCATTCCCATTCACGCCGAGACACTTCTTCCGGCACTTCGATGTCCGATGTCGGTTTTGACGTTGACCTGACAAGACAAACGGCAGCCTTCGCGTGCTTCGCGTTTGCTGATGTGGGACAACTCGGTCGACGAATGTCGCCGCCGCCGCTTTTCACGACAACGCGGCATTGTCCGCACGAACCGCCGCCGCCGCAGGCAGAGGACGATACCTCGGCTGGCGCGCGCGCAGCAGTTTGCCGCCGGCAGGCGCTCAGTCAGCTCTTTTCATCGTGACTTTGATGGTGATGTCGCTTCGCTCACCAACTTGGATTTGGCAAACAGGATCATCGAGCGCCAGCCAGAGACGATGACGGTGAACATCACGATACCTAAAAATGTTCCATGCCGAATCCTTTTCTTATAACTGGATGCCTGCAGACGACACTCGACGCCATCGCCATCAGGCCAGCGGAGATGAAAGTGATGCCCAGTCGCTTTGAGGCCTTTGGGAGCATCCGAATATTTCATTTTTCGGTAATGCCTGCCAAGCGACAATTCTCCAACATCAGCCCAAGCGCGCGCCGAAGCCATACGACGGATTCGCCGAAGTTATGTTAACGTTGCGCTATAAACGAAACGGCACCAAAAATCGCGCAGTTTTACGGTAATCAGCGGCGGTAAATACCCAGCGCGTTTGTGAGAGCGGGCAGACTTGTCCAAGAACATTTCCAGAATCTGCACCAGCTCGCAATCACGCCGATGGGTGCAGGTGATGAATTTCAGGAAGGTCAAATCCACGCCTTTGACATCGCGCCGTCTTTGAGCAGCGGTAAACGAGCTGGTTGGCAGGGACGGACAGGCGAGTACGAAAGTAACGGCAACGCCCAAAGCCGAATGCGGTGGATACTTTTTCGATAACGCCAGAAAATGCATGCCCAGAAGAAGGACAGATGCACATGTTTTCAATGAAGACGGATTTACAAAAGGGCTTCAAATAGTGTTCCATGTCTTTGTTCTCCATTGTTCGGGTTTCCATGTGCAAAACCCCCAAATCAAAAAGCCGATGATGAAGAACTGCCTCGGTAGCCAGCAGGAAAAAGGCCGTTGGTTTGATACCAGCCGCCGTCCTGCACGGTTTGAAAAACGGTGTAGCCCAAGAGCTGCCTGAACCGATAAGCTCGCGGATGGTTGCGATGATAATCAGCATCATGCCGTAACCTGCGCCGTTACCAATACCGTCTACCAGGCTTTCCAACGGCGGCTCTTTCATGGCGAAGGCTTCGGCGCGACCCATCACGATAGCAGTCTGGTACAATCAGGCCGATCGAATACGGAGAGCTGTTTGGACAATTCGTAGGCATAGGCCTGCAATAGTGGTCAACCAGCGTAACCAGCGACGCGACAATCGCCATCTGCACGATAGTGCGGATGCTGTTCGGGATGTAATTGCGCACCAGCGAGACAAAGAAGCTGGAAAAACCGGTTACCAAACTGACGGAAATACCCATCACGATAGCCGTCTGAAGTTTGGTGGTAACCGCCAGCGCCGAACAAATCCCCAAGACCTGCAAGGCAATCGGGTTGTTGTCGATAAAGGGTGAAAACATCAAATGTTTCAAGCGTTTCATATCAGCCATTATTGTGCTCCTGCTGATTTCAATTTGTTCAGGTAGGGATATAGCCGTTTTCGCCGAACCAGTAGGCAAACGAGCCTTGTACGCCTTTGGAAGTCAGCGATGCGCCGGAAAGGGCATCTACGCCGCATTCTTTTGTCCGAGCTTCCGCCTTTGGAAACATGCAGACGCAAGTTTGCCTTGTTCGTCAAAGAGTTTTTGCCGACGAATTTTTGCTGCCACAACGGATTGCTGATTTCACGCGCCCAAAGCCTGGAGTCTCGCCTTGGTCGGCTAACCGTAATGCCGTTGATGGTGTTGCCGTCGGGTTGGATGGCGACGAAGCCGTACATGACTGACCACAAGACCATTGCCGTGCATAGGCCGGGATGATTTGGTTGACTTTGCCGTCATCGCGCTTTACCAAATAAACTTCGGCATATTTTGCGCGGCTTTTGATGCCCTGCCAAATCATCTTCGGGTTTGATTTGGATGCTTTGCGGGGTCTTTAGCGGCAACGCGCGCGCTGAAATCTTTCGGCGCGTCTTTCACTATATTCGCCGGTCGCCAAATCGACCACGCGTTGTTCGGATGCGGTCAGCAAAAGGTTTTGCTGATGTCGGTATTTTTATCGAGCAAACCGGCAACGCTCAGGATGTAGCTTGCTTGTCCTGAACCTTTGTTTTTCCTGCACCGGTTTCAAGCCGACAACCGCGCCCGCCAGATGACCGAGCAAATCAGGCTGACCGCCATACACCACACCAGCGTGCCGCTGAAGCTGTCTTATCGAATTTCTTAGCCATTGCTGCGCGCCTTTCTGCGTTTGATGTTCGCTCAGTGCGACGAAATAGTCGAAAATCGGGGCAAACAGATTGGCAAACAGAATCGCCAACATCATGCCTTCAGGGTAAGCCGGATTGACCACGCGGATCACGCACATCACGCTCGATTAGCGCGCCGTACGCACCATTTGCCGACATTGGTAAAGGAAGCGGAAACGGGGTCGGTTGCCATAAACAGCATACCGATGGCGAAGCCGCCGACGACCAGATGCCAGTACCAAGGCATGCTGAACATCGGATTGGTGTCCGAACCGATAACATTAAACAGCGAAGACATGTCATACCGATCGATCATCACGCCGGCAATAATGCGCCAGAGCGATGCGTGCAAACACGATAAACGCGCCGCCGATTAAAAGCGCCAGTGGATACTTCGCCGATAGAACCGGGCAGGTTGTCGATAAACGCATCCATCCAAGTGATGGATTTACCGGTAACGGCATTTTGCAGGCCGTCTGAACCATTTGCCGCCCATTGCGCCAACGCAGTTGCGCCGGAATAGCCGTCAACCGCCGTCCAAACGGTGTCGCCGGTAATATTGGCAGGATAGGGCGAAGAACAAGAGCAGCACGGCCTGCCAGCGCAGGATTCATAAAGTTTACCCGTACCGCCGAACACCTCTTTCGCAACCACCACGCCGAAGGTAATACCAGCGCAGCCTGCCACAGCGGCAGCGTAGGCGGAACGATTAAGGCAAACAAAATCGAGTCACGAAGAAACCTTCGTTGATTTCGTGTTTACGCACGGTGGCGAACAAAACTTCCCAGAAACCGCCGACGATAAATACGGTTGCGTAAATCGGCAGGAAGTAAATCGCGCCGAACAGCATTTTGCCCAACGCGCCCGCTTCAGACGACATATTGATGCCCAAAGCGTTGGCAAGGGCGTAATGCCAGTCGTTGGCGATGCTTTGTTGCAGCAAATCGGGCGTTAACGCCGACGAATGCCTGAGCGCCGACGTTGCACATGCCGTAAACATGGCGGGGAACAGAGCCAGCCACACCAAAAATCATCATGCGTTTGGAGTCGAGCGCGTCGCGGACGTGTGCCGCTTTGCGCGTTACCGCACCGGATGTATAGAAAATCGTCGCCGCAGCTTCATAGAGGGCATACCATTTTTCATGTTTGCCGCCCGGCAGGAAGTGCGGTTCGATTTTTTCCAGAAAATGTTTCAAGCCCATAATCAGCCTTCCTTCTCAATGGTTTCCAGCACCTTGCGCAACAGCGGGCCGTATTCGATTTTGCCCGGGCAGACGAAGCTGCACAAAGCGAGGTCTTCTTCGTCCAATTCCGCTAACCCAAAAGCCTGCGCGCTGTCGGTGTCGCCGACGATTAAATCGCGCAGAAGCAAGGTGAGCAGGATGTCCATCGGCATTACGCGCCTGTAAGTACCAATCGGCACCATGGCGCGGTCGCCGCCGTTGACGGCTGTCGAACTTGAAGAGTTTGTTTTTCAGGAAATGACCGAGGGTTGTACGCGTAATCGAGTATTTGTCCGGCTGCGGCGCAACCCAGCCGAACAGCTCTTTGCTGCGGCCTTCTTCGATAACGGAAATTGATTGTGTAGCGTCCCAAATAATCATGCGAGCCTTGCGCAATCGCGCCGTTCAATACCGAGCCGGAAATCACGCGGTTGTCCGCGTCAACCAATTCGCCGGCAGTAATTTGCGATACTTTTGCGCCCAAAACGGTAGCGCAAGAGGCGCGGTTTTGATTGACTTGCGAGCCGCCCAAGGCAGACCACGCGCTCGGCGTTCAGACGACCTGTTACGAACAAACGTCCGATGGCAATCACGTCTTGATAATTGATGGTCCACACGGTTTTATTCGCGCCGACAGGCTCGATGAAATGAATAGCGTGCCGCTCAAACCCGCGGGATGCGGGCCGCCGAATTCGTGTGTTTCAATGTTGGCGGCATTTTCAGACGGCACGTCCGCACCGGCTGCTTTACAAAACATGGATTCTGCGTTCGGTCAGACGGCTCAGCGACCAGCAAACCTCGTCTGAAATCCTCGGCGGCTTCTGATCACGACCACAGGGGTCTGCCGCCAGCGGATTGGTGTCCATCGCATTGACGAAAAGTGGCGAACGGCTCGGCATCGACGGCGGGATTTTGCTGAACGGACGGGTACGCAGCGCAGTCCACAAACCGGATTGAATCAGATTGCGGCGCACTTTGCGCGCTTAAGTTTGCTACGCATCGGGCGCGTAGCGCTCGAACTCGATCTCGTCATCGCCTTCAACGGCAATCACGACCGACTGAAGCACGCGCTTTTCACCGCGGTGGATCGCGGCGATTTTGCCGGAAGCCGGCGCAGTAAACACCACGCCCGGATTTTTCTTGTCTTCAAACAGCACTTGGTCTTGCACGGCATCGCCTTCCTTGACTTTCTCGTCAGAGGCGCTGCGGCATATTCTTCGCCAAGCAACGCGACTTCGGTAGCGTGCCGGACCGTCGTAAACGGCTTGCTCCGGTCTGCCCGCGATGGCAGGTCTCAGGCCTTTTTGATTTTAATCATAGGGATGCGTTACTTTTGGTAGGTTGGGAAAGTGGTACGGCAAACTACTGTGCCGCCAACGATTCTCTAGAAGGTGCTTGCGCACACGGCTACGGCTAGTGGGGCCGGAAACAGGCAAGCATAAATGTAAAGATTCTTTACATAATAAAGCGGTCGATTTTACAGGAAGCAACCTGTTTTTGCCATACTGCCGCTTGGTTTTTATGGTGAATACTTAAAGTGTTGGGAAACGGAATACCAAAAGGCCGTCTGAAAACATGGCTGTCATACATTTAAAACCTCCAGCCGGTTTTTCAGACGGCCTCCCGTCCTCTCAGCCCCTCTCCGCAGAAACCACCGACGCTATGTTAGAATCCGCACGAAACAAAACAACATCGGGCCGTCTGAAAACTGCGGCGCAACATCATTTAAAGGATACCGCCATGTGCCAACTTCTTGGCATGAACTGCAACACCCCACCGACATCGTCTTTTCCTTTGAAGGCTTCCGCAGGCGCGGCGGGCTGACCGACCACCACGTAGACGGCTTCGGCATCGGCTCGAACAAAAGGCGTACGCCTGTTCCACGACGACAAAACCCAGCGCGCAATCCCCGGTGGCCGACCCTGATCAAAGCCTCATCAAATCAAATCGGAAAACGTCATCGCCCACATCCGCAAAGCCACCAGCGGCCGCACCTCCTCAGCCAACACCCACCCTTCGTGCGCGAAATGTGGGGGCATTACTGGATGTTCGCCCACAATGGCCACCTGCAGGCTTCCACCCGTCCGTCGGCCAATATTACCGCCCGTCGGCGACACCGATTCCGAACGCGCCTTCTGCCACATCTCGAGCAACTGCGCCAACGCTTCGACCAACGCCCCGATGACGACACCCTGTTTCGCCGTTGCCGGACTCGTGGCCGAAATCCGCCGCCACGGCCTGTTCAACTTCATCCTTTCAGACGGCCTCGTTATGCTTTGCCCACGCCAGCACCCTGCTCCACCACATCGTGCGCCAGGCTCCTTTCGGCGAAGCGCGCTGCTGACGACGATGTCGCCATCGACTTTTTCCGCCGTTACCACCCCAAACGACCGCGTCGCCGTCATCGCCACCCTGCCGCTGACCGAAAACGAAATCTGGCACCAACTGGCCTGCGACGAACTCGTCATGTTCCGCGACGGCCTGATTGAAAAACGCGACTGCCCTGCAAACCCCCGCTACATGAGCGCGGAAGAAGTCATTGCCGCCCGCGCCGCCGGTGCTGACCGTCTGAAGAAAGTATCCCTTTATGAAATGCCCCTTCTGCCAGCAACCCAACACCCTAGTTACCGATTCGCGCCTGACCGACGAAGGCAGCAGCATCCGCCGCCGCCGCCGCTGCCCCTCGTGCGACAAACGCTTCATCACCACCGAAACCCTCGACGTCCGCCTGCCCGACATCATCAAAAGCAACGGCAGCCGGGTTCCTATAACGCGCACAAACTGCGCACCAGCCTCGAGCGCGCCCTGCACAAACGCCCCTTCGGCAGCGAAGACGTGGACGACTTGGTCGCCAAAATCGAAGGCCGCCTCTACCGACTGGGCGAAAAAGAAGTCCCCTCCCGCCTCATCGGCGAAATGGCATAGCGCAGGCATTGCTGGACACCGACCAGTGGCCCTACGTCCGCTTTGCATCCGTTTACAAAAGTTTCAACGACGTATCCGAATTCACCCGCGCCATCGCCACTCCCTGCTCCGCCCACACCGACGCGGACAATCCTCCTGCCGACGGACAAACATCATGAAATCCGCCTTCCGCTTCTGCCGCAGAGTCCTGATCGACCTGTTCTTCCTTCTGGTTGCCTACATAGCCGCCGTTTTCCTGCTGCCCATGATTAAAAGCGACAGGGCAGGCCGACGGCGACGCTCGACATCACCCTCTACCTGATTTCCAACGGCATCCACACCGACATCGTCGCTGCCCTCACGCAACGGCGGCACTCGACTGGACAACCACCTTTCCCGCTGCCGACACCACGGGCGGCCAGAGCCGACCGGATTGCCGTCGGCTGGGGCGACAAAAACTTCTACCCTCAACACGCCGACTTGGGCCGACCTGACCGCATCCACCGCCCTGAAAGCCGTATCGGGCCTCAGCGAATCGGCCATCCACACCACCTACTACGACAGCATGGAAAACTGCGGCTGCTGCGCCAGTTTACCGTCAGCCGCCGCCAATACCTCGAACTTGCCGCCTACATCCGCAGCAGCCTGAAATGGCGGGACGGCCGCACCATCCCCGTTACCGCCGACATCCATTACGGCGAAAGCGACGCCTTCTACGAAGCGAAAGGCAGCTACAACCTCTTTTACACCTGCAACACTTGGGCGAACGATGCCCTGAAAAGTGCCGGCGCGAAGGCGGCATTATGGACGGTTACCGAAGGTGGTATCTTCCGCCATTACACGCCGTAAGTCGCGCGATGAAAGGGCTGTCTGAAAACCGTTTTCCGTGTCGGAAATACGGTTTTCAGACGACCTCAACATTGATTGCCGCCGATTATTTAAAACCAACGCGACAACGCCGGAATCCGCGACAGCAAAGCCGTATCCAGCAGCCAAATCACGGCGATGGCGATGATGGCGGTCGGGAACAATACCGCCACCACAGCGGCACCGCCATGGCCCACCATACCGGCAGCTTTGATTTTCTGCGCAGGGGAACCAGCCCGCGCGCTTCGGACGGACGGCGTTTCCACCACATCACGCAGCCGCTGACGCAGATGAAGATGACAGCCAGGCAGAACACGACGTTCGCCAACACGCTCCACCAACCCAGCGTCCCCATGTGCAGCGCGATGCTGGCCGCCATGAATTTGCCGAAGAAGTTGTAATCGTCGTAACGGATGTCGGCCAGGATTTTGCCGCTGTACCGGTCGATGTGCACCGTGCGGTCGGCGGTCGGGCTGACCATGTCGTAGCTCATCGAATCCTCGCGACAGCGTCCACACGCCCGTTTCGCCTTTGGGCAGGTTGAGCTGATAGCGGCCTTTGAAACCGATTTCGCGGGCGAAGCGGTCAACCGTTTCAAAGTCATCGGTTCGCTCGGACTGATGCCGTTTTCACCCTTCGTCGTACCGGAAACGGGCATGGGTGTGAGTTCCAGAATCCACGGTGCTTCTTTGGTTTTACCGTCGTTCAACACATCGCCGTGGGTCGGCAAGGTCGATACGGGGTTCGGCTCCACCCCCCATTTTCCGGCGGGGAACTGGCTCCAAGACTGAAACCATTTTGCCGCCCCAAATACCCGCCCAGGCAATGCCCGACAGACAGAACAGCAATAAAATCAGGAAACCCATGTGCCGAATGCGCCGTGTAAGTCGCGCCACCATGAGCGTCCTTTGCCTGCTTTCGGCACCAGCATGGGTTTCAGACGGCCTTGTTTCGCCCACCACAGATAAATCGTAATCATCATCAGGATGGTCAGCGATGCGGCGGTTTCCAACAGGTAATCGCCTGCCGTGCCGAGCATGATATCGCCGTGGATTTCATCCATCGTGATACCAGCCCTCGCTGCGGGGCATAGAATCGACGACTTTCGCCGTGTAAGGATCGACGGCGACCATCGTCGCTTTGTCGTCGTTATTCACGCGGAACACGGCAACCATATCGTCGGCGCGCGGCGCGATGTATTGCACCACCGACGCGGATTTTTCATTGACGAACTGCCGCGCCGCCTCCGCCTGCGCCGACAAGTGGCTGCACCTGCGCCTGCGGGGTAACGTGCAGGCGTTCGCCCTCTTGCCGGTGATGTTGGCAAACAGCAGCATGCCCAGTCCCGTTACGGCAAGCAGGGTCAGGAAGGGGACGACCAGCAGCCTGAAATAAAATGCCACCGCCACACGGTCAGGTAGCGGCGGTTGGGCTTTGTTGGCCGGTGTCGGAAGGGTTTTGTGTATTCATAGTATTCACCTTTTATTGAGTGTATTGGCAGCGGATATTGTGCAAGCGGGCAACGAAGCGGCGGCTACGATCCACTGAGGCCGTCTGAAACGGTATTCTGTTTTCAGACGGCCTTTCCGATGGCGATACTCAGTCGAACGTGTACCTCAGCGATGCCGTGATACTGCGCGGCGTGCCATAGACATGAATATCGGGCATGGTTTTGTAATATTTGTTGAACACGTTTTTCAACATCGAGTGCGACGCGGGTGCGCTTGCCGATTTTGTATTGCGCGGTCAGGGTCGAGTGTGGCGTAGGCGCGCTGTGCGAGGGCCTTGCGCGCGGCCGGTTCGGTAACTTCCTCGCGGTCGTCGATGATGAAGCTCTGCCAGTTGACATTGCCGCCGACAGTCAGGCGGTCGTTGATATCGTAACCGGTGAAGAATTTGAACAGATGCACGGGATACGTGGTTTGAATCTGTTTGCCTTTGCTGCTTTTTGGTTTTTGAACGGGCATAAGAGGCATTGAGCAGCCAACGCTCGTTCAGACGTGCCGTTAATCGAAAGTTCGCCGCCGGTGTTGGAGGTATGGTCTTCGGCCTTATAGTAGGGTTTCCGTTGGGCAGCCTGCCCGCAAGCACGCGCGATTTTGTCGAGTTTGTTGCGGTATACAGGAAACAGCGGCGTTCAGACGGCCTTCATACCATGAGGCTTTCAATCCGGTTTCGTAAGTTCTGCCGCGCTGCGGGGCAAGGGGTTGCCGTTTTGGGTCAGATAGCGCATCTCCTGCGGACGGAAAACCGTGGTATAGCTTTGCATAAGCAGTCAGGTTCGGCGTGATGTCGTAAGTCGTGCCTCAAGTAGGGGATGAAGCGTTGCTGCGCCGTCCGTCGGCAAAACGGTTGCGCCTCGGTGCGGTAGGCATACTTCCAGTTCATCAGGCGCATACCGCCTATCAACGACCATTTGTCGGTGAGTTTGAAGCGTGTCGAGCCGTAAGCCGACAGTGCTTGCTTTGCTGATAAACCATCTGCAGGTAAGGCAGTTCGGGCGGGCAATGTGCTGCCGTCGAAGCGGCGGAGGTCGGCAACCGGCACGTCTTTGTCGCCGTAATACGGGCCGTAATCTCTGCTGTTCAGATAGCTGATGCCGGTATTGAATTGGTGGCGGCGGCCGAACAATCCGTAATCGCCGTTAAGATTCAAGTTGAATTTGTGTTCGTTGGAGCGGCTCTTGTCCAAATCGACGCTGACGTAGCTGGAATAATCGGCATTGATGTCATATGTACCCGCAATGGCCGACAGATTGTCGTTTTTTGCCGTAAAGGTAGGTATAGCTGCCGTCCAACTCGCCAAACCATTGTCGAATCTCATGCCGCAGGCGGGTGAAAAAGTTCGGCGCGGGTTTCTGCCGTAAGCCCACTGGCCGACGAATTGTTGCGGGGTTTGGCCTCAAAGGGGATAAAACCGTCGGTTTCGTTGCCGGCAATCGTCAGATAACCGAAACGCGAACTGCCGGTATTGCGGTTGACGTGGATTTCGGTGCCGAGCTGCACTTTGCGTTTGCGGCTGCACGTTGTAAAGACAGGATGCCGTAGAGCGTATGGTTGTGGCGGCTGGTGCGCGGCAGGCAGTCGCCGCCGTGGTCGCTGATCGAATATGGCGCGGCCGCGCAAGGTGTTGTCGGCATTCAGCGGGCTGTTGGCATCGGCAATGCGAAGCGGTACTGCCACGAACCTGCCGCCGCTTCCAAAACGGTAAAGGTTTGGCCTGCGGTTTTTGCGCTCCAAGGCAATCATGCCCGACGGTTCGCCGAAGCCGCCGCTGGTCAGGCTGCTGGAAACCGCGCACCACCGCCACCTGTTCGTAAAGCGCGCTGTCTGGGATTGTTGGTGCTGCGGCGTATCGAATTGCTTTCACAGACGAATTTCGCCGCGCCGTCCACGCTGACGCTGTCGATGGCCGAGCCGCGCCGCAAATTGGCTATCGCCCGTGGCATTGTTGCCCATTTTGCCGTGGTACATGCCGGGCACTTGTTTCAAAAACGTCTTGCAGCGTATCGAGCCGTTGGTCGTCAATCTGCTTTTCAGTGATGACGGACAGCGATTGCGGCGTTTCGCGTTGGTCAACCTGATGCCGGTGGCAACCGAAGAAGTGGGCACGGTGTAATTGGTTGCGGTCTGTTTGCCGATGCCGTGCACTTCAACCGAAGCCACTTCCGGCATCCAACGGTTTGTCCGCACTCTGTCCGGCTGCGGCGGCGATAGCGGGAAACGCCAGCATGAGTGCTGCCGTTAGCGGTGGGCTAGTCTGTTTGTCAAAGCTACGTTCCATTGATTTATCCGATGTTTCTCGATTTGAAATAATCTTTCGGCACGCCCAAATTAGCCAACAATTTGTCCGGCCTGCCACCCCAAAACGCGGAATTTTCAGTGACCACGCAGCCATTTAGTCAAGTTATACCATAACTTTATATGTTATTGTTGCAAAAACAAGACAATTCAAATCAAGCTGATTTTAGTGCCGCATCCATGCGCATCCGCCCTTTACGCACGGCAACTGCTGACGGCAAAATTTGATTTTGTCGCAAAACGGAAAACCTGAGCAATCGAGGCCGTCTGAAAACCAAGCGTTCAGACGGCCTCGGATAGTTAAAGCATCCCCTACACCAGCAATTCTGCCAGCATCCAGTTCGTAGACTGCCGACAGTTTCGGCAGGGCGGAGAGTTCGACGTTTTCGTCAATCTGATGGATGGTGGCGTTTACCGGCCCCAATTCGATGAGTTCGCGCGCAATGGCTTTGATGAAGCGGCCGTCTGAAGTGCCGCCGCTGGTGGAGAGTTCGCGCGCACGCCGCAGATTTCGGCAACGGCGGCCTGCGCGGTTTTCGGTCAGCCCTGCCCGCTTCGGTCAGGAAGGGTTGGCCGGACAGGCTCCACTGCAAATCGTAATTCAGACCGTGTTTGTCCAGTACTGTGCACGCGCCGTTTCAGGCCGTCTGAATCGGATTCGGTGGAGAAACGAATTAATGACGTTCAACTCGCTGGAATGACGTTGGTCGCGCCCGTGCCGCCGTTGATGTTGGAAATTTGGAAACCGGTCGGCGGGAAATAGGCGTTGCCCCGATCCCATTCGACGGCGGTCAGCCTCGACCAGCGCGGGGCGGCTTTGTGGACGGGGTTTTTCGGCCAGGTGCGGTAAGTCGATGTGGCCTGCTCGCCTTTAACGGTCAGGTTGCCCGACAGCGAACCGCGCTCTGCCGTTTTTAACGCGTATCGCCCAAAGTATCGACGGCGGTCGGCCTCGCCGACGATGCAGTAGTCTATGGTTTCGCCGCGCGCTTTCAAAACGTCCACCACTTTTGGTGGTGCCGTCCAGCGCGTCGCCTTCGTCGGACGTAATCGTGCGGGCGATGCTGCCCGCGTGGTCCGGGCGGGCGTACCACGAAGCGTTCGCAGGCGGTAACGAAGGCGGCGATGCTGCTTTTTCATGTCCGCCGCGCCGCGTCCGTAGAGGCAGCCGTCACGCCCGGTCGGCTCGAACGGCGGCGAGGTCCATTTGCCTTCCGGCCCGCTGGGGACGACGTCGGTATGTCCGGCAAAGCACAGCAGCGGTGCGTGCAGCCGCGCCGCGCCCAAATGTTTTTGGTTTGGCTGAAATCCAGTTGTTCGACGGTAAAAGCCGATTTTTTTGCAGGCGTTCGGCCAGCAGTTCCTGACAGCCTTGGTCGTCGGGGTAACGGATGCGCGGGCGATGAGTTGTTTTGGCCAAAGCCAAAGTGGCGGTTTCCGGTCGTCATGTTGTTTTACCTTTGTTTTTGATAGTTTCAGGCCGTCTGAAAGTGTTTTTCAGACGGCCCTCTGCTGGCTTTCCCGCCTATTGGATGTAAACGAATTTCGCACGTTTGACGTTGCACAGCAGTTCGTAGGCGATGGTGCCTGCCGCGGCGGCGACTTCGTTGATGCTGACGGTGTCGCCCCACAGTTCCACTTCGCTGCCTACGCCTTCGTGGGTATCGGCCAATTCGATGGTCAGCATGTCCATGGAAACCTGCCGAGGATGCGGCTGCGGCGGCCGTTCACGCCACGGGCGTGCCGGTTGCCGCACGGCGCGGATAACCGTCGGCATAGCCGCAGGCCGCCAGTCCGACGCGGGTGGAGCGTTTGCGTAAAACGATCGCGCCGTAGCTCTATCGGTTCGTGCGGCTGCAAAACGCGTTCGGCAAACACGCGGCTCACCAACCTCATCACGGGCTTGATGCGCGGGTCGTTTTCAGGAACGGGTCGATGCCGTACAGGGCCAGCCCTGCCCTGCCTCAATCACGCCGCGCCTGCGGATAGGCCAGCATGGCGGCGGAATTGGCCAGGCCTCTTCGCCCGCCAGGCCGGCGCAGCCCATGTCGAAGGCTTTCAAAGCTGCATTTCGGTCATGCCGCGTTCTTCTTCGTCGGCACAGGCGAAGTGGCTGATTTTCACGATGTCGGAAACTTTGCCGCTTTGCGCGAGGGCGGTGTAGGTCGAAGCGTAGTTGTGGAAAAAGCCGGCGCGTGCATGCCGGAATCCATTTTCAGCCACACTTTCACCGGCGTTTTCCATTCGTGTTTCAACAGGGTTTTCGAGCTGCCATTGATCGGCTACCACCTGCCACAGGCCGTGTTCGTCCACGGCGGCGTATTCGGCGGCATCGAACACGCCCTCCAGCAGCACGATGGGCTGCGTGATGCCTTGTTTGCGCAGTTCGACGGCCTCTTCCAGAAAGGCGACGGCAAACCCGTCGAGCCAAATCGGCCAGCGCGTGGGCGCAGCGTACCGCGTCGTGCCCGTATGCGTCCGCCTTTACGATTTGGCTCAGCATCTTGCCGCCATGCAGCCGTTTCAGGGTTTGGTAGTTTTCCGCAGGCGGTCGAGGCGGATGTCGCGCGCAGTGGTCTCTGCATGTTTCGTCGTCCTTTGTCGTTTCGGTGTCGGTGAAATACAGGCCGTCTGAAAGCGGTCGGCCCTGTTTCAGACGGCCTGCGGATATCAGGCTTATCCGCATGCTTTTTAAACCCGCCGACCGAGGTTTCGGCAGGTCGTCTGAAAAGCCGGACGCGCGTGCGGATAAAGTCCGCCCTCAAACATCATGATTGCACGATAATTTATGGCATAATCGGCCGTCTGCCTTTTTGGGAAGGAACCATGTCCATTTCACTCGTCCAATACGGCCAATACCTGCACATATATGTTCTCATCCATACCGATGCTGCTGGTTTTCGGCACGGTTTACCTGAAAAATCACGCCGGTGCGCGAACTGAAGCTGATTAAAACGGCAACCTCGCCTGCGCCCCTCTCCTTCGGCGGCGCACTGGTCGGATTCTCGCCTGCCGCTGGCATCCAGCATCGCCCACAGCGTCAGCCTGCCCGACTTCGTCCTGTAGGGGAGCGGCAGCAGCCGTGTTGCGATTTTGCGTGTACTTCGCCGCCACCCGCCTGATTCCGCAGGCATCCGAAGAACTGGCGGGCAACAATGTCGCCGTCGGTACCCTGTTCGGCTCAATTTCCATAGCCATCGGCCTGCTCAACGCCGCCTGTCTGTCTTAACGAAAGGACTCCTCCATGTTCAACTTTATCAAGAAGCAGTTCATCGACATCATCCAGTGGGAAAATCCCGACGAGGAAACCCTGGTATGGCGTTTTCCCATTGCCGACCAGGAAATCCAAAACGGTGCCAGCCTGACCGTGCGCGAGGCGCAGATGGCGATGTTTGTGGACGAAGGCAAAACCGCCGACGTATTCCGGCCCCGGCCGCCACAAACTCACCACCCAGACCCCTGCCCGTCCTGACCTACCTGAAAAACTGGGACAAACTCTTCCAATCCCCTTTCAAATCCGACGTTTATTTTTTCAACACCAAACAGCAGCTCGGCCGCAATGGGGCACGGCGCAACCCGTTACCGTGCGGATGCCGAATTCGGCGCGGTACAACTGCGCTCCTTCGGCATGTACAGCTACCGCATCGCCGACCCGGAAAAATTCTTTAAAGAAGTCAGCGGCGTTGTGGAGCTACACCGGCATACAGCTCGAACAGCAACTGCGCAACCTCGCCGTTACCCGGCTTGCCACCGCCTTCGGCACTTCCGGCATCCCTTCCTCGACATGGTTGCCAACCAAGTCCTGCTGTCGCAGCAACTGACCGGCCTGCTCGCGCCCGAGTTCGCCAAACTCGGCCTCACATTGGAAAACTTCACCGTCGAAAGCATCAGCCTGCCGGAGAACATCCAAAAAGCACTCGACAAAAAAATCTCCATGGGCATCGTCGGCGACATGGGCAAATTCGCTCAATACCAAACCGCCGAGTCCATCACCATGGCGGCGCAAAAACGAAGGCGGGCTGGCCGGCATCGGCGCAGGCTTGGGCGTGGGCGCAGGCATCGGGCAAACCGTGGCGGGCGCAATGGCCGGCATGATGCAGCCCGCGGCAGCAGGTGCCGCCGCAGCCGCAACGGCAACCGCCGCCCCGGCCGCCGAGAAGACCCTCAGGCCAAACTGCAAAAACTGAAAGGTTCTGCTCGACGGCGGCCTGATTTCCGCCGACGACTACGAAAAAGCCAAAGCCGAAGTATTAAAACAACTCATCAATTAAACGAGAAAAGGGTCGTCTGAAAAACCGTTTCCTTGTTTTCAGACGGCCTCACATCACAACAAACAAACCGCAATACGCAAACAGGGCTGGCCTTCCCCATCACTTCGGCGCATGAGGAAAAGCAGCATAAAGGCAGCCTGTTTGCCAACCGCCCTTCAGCGGTTCAATACCACCAAAATCCGTTTTTCAGACGGCCCTCATATCCCCAAAGGCCGTCTGAAAAAGCCGACCGACAAAAACAAGGAAGCCTCCGTGCTGAAAACATCCGCCCACCCTGCCGCCCGAAGTCCTGACGAAAGCAGCCGCCAAATGCTGCAACGTCTGACGCGCGAACTGGAAGCGGGCACGGACGCATTATGGTTTGCCTGCCCGTCGCCGTACTTGGATGCCGCAAGCGGCAGGAAAGTTCTGCATCATACCGGCTGCCGACGTGTTGCTGCTGGCGGCATGGATGCTGCCGAAAACGCCCCAGCTGTTCGGGCTGCTGATTTTTATTGTCCGTCGTAGCCGCCGTATTCAACCCTATTTTGGTTCGGCGGCAAAATAGCGGACGGCCCCTGACTTATTCCCCAAACCATGGGACCGCATACCGGAAAATCCATTTTCTTTCCGCCCGCACTTTGTCCGCCCTCATTTGGCCAACGCCCGCCTGCAACGCTACCACCACAACAAAAATCGGCGAAACACTGCAACTCGACGGTCATTTCGGCCTGTGGCTGCCCAAAGGCGGCTGCTTTGCAACGCTGACCCACGCCTCGGCCGGCGAAAAAGGTTATCTCATGATACCCGACGGTGCGGATTACACAGAAATCGCAGCCTTCTGCCGCCTGCTCTGCCAGCGGCTGGGCCTGCGCGACAACCTCGACGTCGGCAACACCCTCGCCCGACGGCGGAAACGTCCGCCGCGACAAAAGCGCGAAAATCGCCGTTATCTGCATCATGGCACTGCTTTGCCGCCGTCGGACTGGCTGTCATCGCCGCCGGCATCTCCCACCGCCGGCAGGAAATAACCGCGCCCGACCGCGAAAATCCGAATGACGCAGGCGCAACTGAACGCCCAGTACACCTGTTTCAAAAGACCGCCGCACCGGCAGCACCCTCTGCCGCCACCGCCTGATTGCCGAAGGACGCGGCGGCGAACTGCGGCAAATCGACTGCCCTCGGCTTGAAGACAGCCTGTGCGGCCGTGAACAACCGGCACGCTTTCGGCCCCGCCGACCTGCGCCTGCTAAGCCCGTGCGGGCACGAATTATTTGATAGAGGCCGACTACCGCTCTCCCCGAAACCGGCCGCACCGCACACTTAGACAACCGTGCCGCCCTGCCCCGAATGCCGCCCGCAACGGCGGAATAACTTTTTCAGACGGCCTCCTGCCGCGTACAAAGAGGCCGTCTGAAAACCAAAACCGTATCATTTGACGCACCCGCCCGCCTAGGAAATACCGACCATGAGCGAACCCTTCTTCCATACCGACTGCCCAAGCTGCGCGCACCCGTACACGCCCATTCCCCACCTGGTTACGCTGGTCTGCGGCTACTGCAACAGCATGTTGGTACGCCAAGACGGCGGCATCATCGACAAAGGCCGCGACTCCGCCCTGCTGGAAGACTTCAGCCCGCTGCAAATCGGCACGCACGGTCGCTTACGGCACGGCAGCGTTCAACATCATCGGCCGTTTGCAGATGCACTACGACGCGGGCGTGTGGAACGAATGGCACATCCTGTTCGACGAAGGCGGCACGGGCTGGCTGTCCGAATCCGGCGACATCTATTCCCCTGACCCGCCCGCAAACCCAGAATCCGCACTCGACTCCCCTTCGACGACATCCGCGCCGGCTTCAGCACCCTCGACTACTAACGGCAAACGCTTCATGGTCGCCGACGTGCGCCGCGTGACTATGAAACACGCTGCCGCACAAGGGCGAGCTGCCGTTTGAATTCAACCGCGACATCGAAAGCCGAACCGCAGACTGGCGTTGCGAAAACCTCTTCCTCACCACCGACTACGGCGACGACCCGCCGTCCCTCTACGCCAGCAACACCGTCAAACTCGACGACCTGCAACTGGAAAAACCTGCGCACCGAAGACCAAATCGCCGCCGGCGCAGGCCGATCTGAAAGGGCACGCGCCAATCCGAAAAACTGCCCCAACTGCGGCTCGCCCGTACACTGGGTGGACGGATTGGCCAACAACATCGTCTGCCCGAGCTGCGGCAGCGACCCGAAGCCGTCGACGGCACAGTCGAACTCATCGAAGCCGACGCCATGCGCGCCGCCCAGCAAAAGCACTTACCCCTGCCCGTCGGCAGCAGGGCAAACTGCGCGTACCGCAACTACATCGTCATCGGCGCGGTGCACAAAGAAGAACTCGACGCCCAAACCGCCTTCGACCTGATGTACGCTCAAACGCCCCACCGGCGTCGTCCCCGAAAGGCTATTGGCGCGAATACCTGCTCTACCATCCGACCTCAGGCAGCTTCCTCTGGCTGATAGAATCCGACAGCGGCTGGGAAATCGCCCAAACCCTCCACGACTGGCCGCGCCTCGACCGCCACAGCCAGCCCCAGGGCGGCGACAAACTTTATGACTACGGCAGCCGTGTCGGCTACGCTGCCGGCGCGTTCTACTGGCACGTCCGCCACCGCGACCTCACCTTTCACAGCGACCACAAAAGCGGCAAAGGCAAAATCGGCTCCGAACTGTCCGTAAACGAAATCGCCTGGAGCCGCAGCGAACCCGCAAGCAAACGCGAAATCGCCGAAGCTTTCAGTCTGCCGGCGGCAGCGATGAACACCCCGTCCGGCGACGACAGGCAAACCCGTCGGGCATCGTCTGGATTACCCTCGCCCTCCTGTGCGTCCTCAACCTGCCAGCCTTCTTCTACGGCGACGGCGAATGGACGGCAACCACTGTCGGCATCGCGGGCTTCTACCTGTATAACTTAGGGCATGGCATCGGAAGACGGCGCAGCCCCCTCTCCCGCGTTTCCTCACCGTCAGCCTGATAGTCGTCTCACTGGCCACCGGCCTGAACTATATGTTTTCCAACACCGACAGCAGTGGTTACAGCGGCTACAACAGCAGCGGCGGCTATTACGGCGGCGGCTTCTCCGGAGGCCACAAATGACCCGCAGCCTCAGCCGCCACGGCCTGCCTCGACCTTTACGGCTGCAACCCCGCCCTCACCTGCGCGACGAGGCCGTCTGAAACCATCCTGCCGCCGCCGCCGAAGCCGCGCAGGCCACCGTGCTCGACAGCCGCTTCCATACCTTCGGCGGCGCGGGCGGCATAACCGGCGTACTGCTGTTGGCCGAATCGCACATCAGCATCCACACCTGGCCGGAATACGGCTTCGCCGCCGTCGATGTCTTCCTCTGCGGCCGGATGCCGTCTGAAAATGCCCGCCGCGTCCTCGAAGAAGCACTGGGCGCAAAACAAGCGGAATGGCGGAACATCCCGCGCGGCAATGCCGCATCGGTTGCCGAAAACCCGCTTTCAGACGGCCTCCCGGCCGAAAAGGCCGTCTGAAAGCGCGGCTTCGGCGAAGTTCAAACCCAAGCATCCCGACCGAAGGTGTAAAATTGTTGATAATTTTACCTTTCATGTTTATATTGCGTGCCGTCCCATTTTCCCGCCATTTCAGGAGCAGACCATGTCCGTCAAAGACGTTATCAAACTGATAGAAGAACACGAAGCCCGTTTTTGTCGAGTTTGCGCTTTTACCGACACCAAAGGCAAACAGCACCACTTCACCATTCCCGCCCGCATCGTATTGGACGATCCCGAAGAATGGTTTGAAAACGGTCAGGCGTTCGACGGCTCCTCCATCGGCGGCTGGAAAGGCATCCAGGCTTCCGACATGCAGCTGCGCCCCGACCCCCGCAACCGCCTTCATCGACCCTTCTTCGACGACGTTACCGTTGTGCTGACCTGCGACGTCATCGACCCCGCCAACGGACAAGGCTACGACCGCGACCCGCGCTCCATCGCCCGCCGCGCCGAAGCCTATCTGAAATCCTCAGGCATCGGCGACACCGCCTTCTTCGGCCCCGAACCCGAATTCTTCGTCTTCGACGGCGTCGAATTTGAAACCGACATGCACAAAACCCGCTACGAAATCACCTCCGAAAGCGGCGCATGGGCCAGCGGCCTGCATCTGGACGGCCAAAACACCGGCCACCGCGCCGGCGTGAAAGGCGGCTACGCACCCGTCGCACCGGTGGACGCAGGGCAGGATTTGCGTTCAGCTATGGTGAATATCCTGGAAGAAATCGGCATCGAAGTCGAAGTCCACCACGCCGAAGTCGGCACCGGCAGCCAAATGGAAATCGGCACCCGCTTCAACACGCTGGTGCGCCGCGCCGACCAAACGCAGGACATGAAATACGTCATCCAAAAACACCGCGCACAACTTCGGCAAAACCGCCACCTTCATGCCCAAACCCATCATGGGCGACAACGGCAGCGGCATGCACGTCCGCAATCCATCTGGAAAGACGGCCAAAAACCTGTTTGCAGGGCGACGGCTATGCCGGCTTGAGCGACACCGCGCTTTACTACATCGGCGGCATCATCAAACACGCCAAAGCCCTGAACGCGATTACCAATCCGTCCACCAACTCCTACAAACGCCTCGTACCGCATTTTGAAGCACCGACCAAACTGGCCTATTCCGCCAAAAACCGCTCGGCCTCCATCCGCATCCCGTTTGTAAACAGCGTGAAAGCCCGCCGCATCGAAGCCCGCTTTCCCCGACCCGACCGCCAACCCCTACCTGGCCTTTTTGCCGCCCTGTTGATGGCCGGTTTGGACGGCATCCAAAACAAAATCCATCCGGGCGACCCCGCCAGCAAAAACCTCTACGACCTCCCGCCCGAAGAAGACGCGCAAGTGCCCGCAGTCTGCGCATCGCTGGAAGAAGCACTGGCCGCCCTCAAAGCCGACCACGAATTCCTGCTGCGCGGCGGCGTATTCAGCAAAGACTGGATAGAAAGCTACATCGCCTTCAAAGAGGAAGACGTGCGCCGCATCCGCATGGCGCCGCACCCGCTGGAATTTGAAATGTATTACAGCCTCAGAAACAAACGGCAGCCCGAACACGGGCTGCCTTATTTGCAATAAAGGCCGTCTGAAAAACGGTTTTCAGACGGCCTCAATAGATATAGTGAATTAAATTTAAATCAGGACAAGGCGACGAGCCGCAGACAGTACAGATAGTACGGCAAGGCGAGGCAACGCTGTACTGGTTTAAATTTAATTCACTATAAAATAGCACGGAGTCCCCATGACCACATTGGCCAACAAAAACTTTGCCGTCCTCATCGATGCCGACAACGCCCCCGCCGACATCATCGACCGCCTGCTCGAAGAAATCGCCAAATACGGCATCGCCAGCGTCAAACGCATCTACGGCGACTGGAGCCACGGCCTTTCCAAATGGAAAGCCGCCTCACCTCCACGCCATCATCCCCGTCCAACAATTCGCCTACACCAAAGGCAAAACGCCACCGACATGGCCCTGAGTCATCGACGCAATGGATTTGCTCTGACAGCGGCAACTTCGACGGCTTCTGCATCGTATCCAGCGATTCCGACTTCACCCGCCTGGCCAGCCGCCTGCGCGAAAGCGGCCTGACCGTATACGGTTTCGGTGAAAAGAAAACGCCCGAAGCCTTCCGCAAAGCCTGCGACAAATTCGTCTACACCGAAATCTTCCGTCCCGAAAACAACGCCAGGAAAAAGAGAAAAACAACGGAAAACCACCCTGCCGCCGAAGAATCCGCCGCCGCACCCGACGCGCTGCCCCTGCTCAAACGCGCCGTGCGCGAAAACGCCGACGACCTCGGCTGGGCCAACCTCGGCCCCATCGGCAGCTACATCAGCAAAATCAACCCCGATTTCGACTCCAGGCTTTACGGCTACGGCAAACTCTCCGACCTCATCAAATCCTTCGACATCTTCGAACACCGCACCGACAACAACCAACTCCAAAGTCCGCCGCAGCAAACCTGCTGACAAACCCGCGGAAAAACCGGCGGAAAGGCTGTCTGAAACCCCCGCCGCAGCCAATCAGACGGAAGAAACCGTTTCAGACAAGCACAACGCCGCACCGAAACGCAAAACGCGCGGCAGAAAAATCAAACCAAAGCTAAAAACGAAAACGCCGCACCCGCCCAAACGGCAGACACTGCACAACCGGCACCGGCCAAACCCTGAACCCGCCGCCAAAAACAACAAACTGCCCGTTACCCGCATCATCGCCACTCGTACAGCGGGCCGTCGAAGCGGCCGCTGACGAACAAAGGCTGGGCGCGGTTGAGCGACGTATCGAAAACAACTGGCTACGCACAAGGAACCGACCCGCAGCAATACGGCTTTGAAACCATCCGCAACCTCATCCACGCCATCTACGCCGACTGGCTGAAATCAAAAAGCCAGCCGCGGCGAACGCCTGCGGATTAACAAACGCTTTACCGCCAAAGGCTGAACGGAAAAACCACCGTCCGTTTCAAAAGCAAGATACAATCTGCCGCCAAACCGTCCAAAGAAGAGGCCGTCTGAAAACCCCAAATCGTTTTCAGACGGCCTGACCATTCCCAAACCACCTATTTCCGCCAATACGGCAATAGCGGCAAACCCTAAAATGACCACCCTGCATATACAACCCGAGACCTTTGCAAAATTCCTTTTTCCCCGACAGCCGAAATCTAATTAAAGATTTTCGGCTGTTTTTGTTTCAAATATCCACTGATTCTACTCAAATACCCCCCCCTTAATCCCCCTTGGATACCTGATTAATCAGGCATCCGGCCGCCTTTTAGGCAGCAACAGGCACACTTAGCCTGTTGGCCGCTTTCAACAGGTTCAAACACATCGCCTTCAGATGGCTTTTGCGCACTCACTTTGAGCAGACCAAAATAGGCTGCCCGGGCGTAGCGGAATTTACGGTGCAGCGTCCCAAAGCTTTGTTCGACCACATAACGGGTCTTCGATAAATATCGGTTGCGTTTGGTTTGCACTTCCGTCAGCGGACGGTTGCGGTGGGCTTTGCGCATAATGCCGTCTAACAACCGATGCTCTTTCAGGTGTTGCCGGTTTCCCGCACTGTCGTAGCCTTTGTCGGCATAGACGGTCGTACCTTCGGCAATGCCTTCCAACAAAGGGGACAGATGGTTGCACTCATGGGTATTGGCAGGAGTGATGTGCAGTTTCTCGATATAGCCTTCCTCATCGGTACGGGTATGTTGTTTGTAACCGAGTTTGTAGAGGCCGTTTTTCTTTGTCCAACGGGCATCTTTGTCCTTACTCGGTGTGGTTTGGCCGCTGACTTGTCCTTCCTCATCGACTTCTATGCGCTGACGCTGTTTGCTGCCGGCAGTCTGAATAATGGTGGCATCAATGACGGCGGCGGATGCCTTCTAATTTTAGGCCTTTTTCGGTCAGTTGGCAGTTAATCAGTTTTAGCAATTCGGACAGGGTGTCGTCTTGCGCCAGCCAATTGCGGTAGCGGCATAAGGTGCTGTAATCGGGGATGCTCAGTTCGTCAAAGCGGCAAAACAGGTTGAAGTCGATGCGGGTGATGAGGCTGTGTTCGAGCTCGGGATCGGAGAGGCTGTGCCATTGGCCGAGCAGGACGGCTTTAAACATGGACAACAGGGGATAGGCGGGACGGCCGCGGTGGTCTCTAAGGTAACGGGTTCTTTGACGATTCAGGTACTGTTCGATCGGCTGCCAATCAATCACCTGATCCAACTTCAATAGTGGGAAGCGGTCGATGTGTTTTGCGATCATGGCTTGTGCGGTTTGCTGGAAGAAGGTGATCTTTATGAGAAATCCCCTCATGTCCTGGTGGGAATTTAGGGATTTTTGGGGATTTTGCAAAGGTCTCAAACCCAAAAGTCCTGATTGCCCAGTGCGCCAAAGCGTTCGGTGTGGAGTGCTACCAGCGCACACAGTGGGGTTTGGCCGAAGCACGGTTTTTCGGTATCGGTATCAAGCCGGAGCTGGCTGCCCTACGCTTACGAGGTGCTGCTGCGCCAGCTGAAAAAAGAGCGGCGCGAGTGCATTAAAAACCGAGCTTAAAGCGGTGCACCTGACGCGTAACAAAACCGCCCGTGCCGACCAATTTTGTACGGGCTGGGTATATGCAATCGTGAAAAAGTGGAGGAATTTGCCGCCGAACCGGCAGAAAAAGAGGTGTTGGCACACTACAAACAGCAGATGGGCGATATGGGGCAGGGCCAAAAAGCGCGATGTGCGCGGCGGCACGAAAGCCAGTCAAGTGTTGGATTTGGCTGCCGGAGTAGAAAAGGCCGCGAGGCGCAGCTGTACCACGCGATGGATGGCGGTGAAGAGCGAAAGCAGTTAGTAAAATGGACAAGGATGAAAAGAAATGAACGCAAAAAGAACTGTTGGAATGGCTGGAAGAGCGCGGCGAGCTGTACATCTGCAAAAGCAGACGGCGGCAGCTATACCGTCGTCGCATCGGGCGGCTGACGGCGTGTTGAAGACGGCGGAGGCGGCCACGCTGGGCGAGGCGGTTTTGATGTGGGAGGAAATGTGATGAACATCCGTTGCCCCTAACTGCGGCGCGGTGCACAGCCTGGATACCTTAATCAACGATGCCGACGCATCGGCGGTGCCTAAGTCGTATTGGATATGGATGCGGCGTTGCGCAAGGCGGCTATCCGCTATATCGGCCTGTTCCGCCCGCCAAGTCTCAGCTCTCTTGGTCGCGGACGGCGAAGCTGTTGAACGAATTGATGCCGATGATTAAGGCCGAAACCGTCGAGCGCGACGGCGTGTCCTATCCGCCCCTGCGGCGGCATGGATACGTGGCTTTTGCCGCCGATGCCGGGCACAAAGGCGGGCAAGTTTGTCGAGTACCAGCTGCGCGGCAAAAGCTGCTTGCGTTGACCGATGAAGCCGACGGCAAAGTCATCGTCCAACCGCTCAACTGTATCATCGACCTGTCTCAAAGTTGCCGATGCAGACATCAAAAGCGGCAACTACCAACAAAACCTTGGACGCGCTGAGAAGGCGACGCATACGGCATCGTTTACTGCACACCCGCCGCCTGATTTCAGACGACCTTTAAACCCGATTTAACAAGGACACATCATACCTTTATCCGATAACAGCAAATTTGGCGTGCAGGCTTTGACCACCGCCGTCAACAAAATCGACCCGGGCGCAAGCCAACCGCGAGCTGGGTGTTTGAACCCGAATATCTGACTACCACCCACGTCGACATCGAGTATCAGGAGGGAAAGTACAACTAGTCGCCAGTAAAGAGCGCGGTACGGCCGGTCAGGCGGTCGAAAACCCGAAACGCAAAAATTCACACCGTTAAAGTCCCACACCTTCCGGTTAACGACGTCATCCGCGCCGACGATGTACAAAACCTGCGTGCTTGGTACGACCCAAGCCGCAACCGTCATGGACAAGGTCAACGAAAAGCTGACTGGCGGCAAATCCGACCTTGAATACACCCGTGAGCACCCTCATGCCTCGGCGCGTTGCAAGGTAAGATTTTTGGATGCGGACGGCAGCGTGATTTTGGACATCAACACCGATTTCAGCGTGCAGCGCAAAAACACAAAACATCGAATTGTCGAAAGATAGCGACCAAAGTCGGCGCGGTATTGACAAACCCTGTCCGAACAACGCCAAAAATTCAACGGTGCGCAAGTGCGCGGCTGGGTTCTATTGCGGCATGGAGTTTTTGAGTGCGCTCAAAGAGCATAAGTCCATCTTCGAGGTGTACAAACGCTATGATGAGGCACGCGCCTACCGCGAGGGCGATACGCTCAATCCGACCGAATTTATCCACAAAGGCATCCGCTTTATCGAATACGCCAACCACTTCGGCAGCGATGCCGACATCGGTACGGACAAAGCCATTCTGCTGCCGGTCGGCCGTAATCTCTGCAAAGAGTATTTCGCACCCTGCCGACATGAACGCGACTGTCAACACCCGCGCCCTGCCGTATTATGCCAGTCGCGAGAAATTGCAGCACGACAAAGGCTGGAGCCTGCATATGCAGTCCAATCCATTGCCGATTGCGCTGCGCCCCGAGTTGTTGGCAACACTGACCATAGTCTTTAGATCGATTTCAGATGGCCTTTTAAGGCAAAGTTTAAAGGTCGTCTGAAAACGGAGGACGGCATGATTGACCATCCAAGACATGATTACCCGCTTCGGCGAGCAGGAAATGGCGGAGCGGTCGAACCATAGAAACTACGAAACGTTAGACGAAGCGGTGATGGCGGCAGCAATCGTCGATGCCGAAGAAGAGGCAGCAAGCTACCTTCGGGCGGCGAAACTGTTTTTACCGACGACACCGCGCCGCAGGTTTTGAAAATCAAAGTCTGCGACATCGCACGCTACCACCCCTCGCGACTTTGGCTACAACCAGGCTGTGGACGAACGCTACCGGGCGGCGGTGGCGTGGTTTAAAACCGTGGTTAAAAACCTGAATATGCTCGACGGGACACGCACGGCGGCAGATGCCAGCCGTTATGCGCGTCTACGCCAACCGTGAACCCGACCTGCGGGAGTGGCTCAAATCCGCGAGGATGATCGTCCGCCACGACCCTGTCCCGCCTGTCCGCACGCCTGGGCAGACTGGCTGGCACCTTGTCCGGCGGCTTGAAGAACCGTTGCGCGCCATCGGCGGCATCGTCGAATCCTCGGCCTGCCACCGTCATCGCCGAAGAGAAGGCCGCCCCCGACGGCGTGAAGTGGGCGGACGTTTCCCTGGCGCAGACGAAGCAACGGAAAAACGGGCGCGGCGACATCTTTGGTAGACCACGGTCACCCTGCTGGCCAGTATCACGCACGAGGCATCCGCCGACAGCGTCATCATCGGCTCGGTCGCGAATTACGCCGCCTATTTGCAGGAAGGCACGAACACATGCCCGCCCGGACCATTCTCGGTTTGTCCGATAAAGACTACTGCGACATCGACCACCTGCTGGAGGACCGGCTCAACGGCCTGATCGCACCATGACGAGACTTAAACAGCACGACAACCCGTTGGCGGTTTACGGCACAAAACAGCCGCTGGGCTGGGAATGCAGTATGAAGATTAGCCACGCCGTTTCGCTGGCGCAGGCAAGCACTAACCGCGCCACGGGGGCGGTATTGAGTGTGGATAATGCGGCGGGCGGCTATGTCAAAATCGGGGATTTATGGCTGCCACCTCGGCCAAAGAAGGCGGTAAAGGTTTCGGTGCGGGATTTTTCCCTTATTTTCAATCCAGCCTCCGCCCCGCCGATACCGGCTGGGTACTGGTCGGACACGGGCGCGGTTTATTTTTGCCGTCATCAATCAAACGTTGAACAATTGCTCCCATCCTTTATTTCGGCGATTTCCTTCATTGGCCGCCGCCGATGCGCAAAATGCCGTTCTCGGCTATTTCCACAATAACTCGGCGGGTAACAATCCCAGCTACAGCCTGACACGCTGGTTTATGCGCGATTATTTGGACACATCGTTCATACCCGCCGCCACGCAATCGGTGGCGGATATATATGGCGATACCTATCCGTCCGTCATCGCCAACGGGTTTTCGGCGGCCGACATCTATTTAACCGAGGGCCAAGGCAGCGACAGCAGGAAATATCCGCTGCGCGGCCTGCTGCCGGGCGCTGAGGATAGCCGAAACCATGCCGGACGCATCCGCCCTGCCGATTAATACGGCATTCGAATTGGGGCGGCGACAACTACCTGTATTTCAGATTGCTCGGCGATGAAAAATCGCGCTGGTCAATTCGGACGCCTGGGAGCTATAACCGTGGATATTTTGCTCAACCGGCGCGTCAGGGTGTACGGCCATCCCCGCCATCAGGATTAACTGTGTCCCGCTGCGCCGTCCGCTGAAATTGTCCGCCCACTGGAAATACGGCGGCGACGGCTTCACTCGCGGGCGAAGGCGAGGGCATCGTCACCGTCGGCGGCGAACCCGCCTCCCGCCGCATCTACCTCTTTGCCCGTCCCGACCATGGAGCTGGTCGATGCGCACTGGAGCAGGGACGACGGCACATACCGTTTTGCCCGCCTGAATACCGAAACGCAGTACATGATGATAGCCGCCGATCATAAGAAACAGTACGAGCCGGTCGGCTACGATTACATCACCCCCGTTACCGACCAACCATGACCCGTCCGCTGCCCTGTCCGTCCCAGTCAATGTGCGTCCGCTGTCCGACCGCCTGCCGCTGGCTTTCAGACGGCCTTTTGGGCGGCAAACCCGAAGACGGCGGCTATGCCCCGTCCGTACCCGGGCGCATCTCCGTCGCGAAAAAGTTGGGGCTTTGTTGCTTACGAAGCCGCAGATGCGGCGGTGTGTGCCGCACAGGCGCAGGCGGCGGCAGGCGTATCGCCGGATTGGGCGCACCCGCCGAAGGGGTCGGCAGATACGGCTGCCTCGCATCATGGCGGCAACGGCGGATACCGCCGCCTCGCACCTCGGGCGCACGGTAAACCATACCCCTTCCGTCCGCCGCGCAGGCTGCACCCGCGCCGCAAGCAAGGGATGCCCGCCGCTGCGGCACTGCAGCCGAAGCACGACCGCCGCCGCCGCCCCGCGCTACCGCTGCACGCTTGCCGCCCAAACCGCCGCAGGCCGTCTGAAAACCTGTATCCGTCCCCGCCACGGTGCAACGGACGGAGCGGGCATACGCCGCTACGCGCACCGCCCCGCCGCCGACATCCATACCTGCCGCCGTGCCGAAAATGGGGCGGCCAAAAGTCCCGCCGTGCGAATACTACCCGCTGCCGATACCCGAACCGCAGCCCGACGGCAACCTCAAAACCTACATTTGCGAACCGCGCCCGAAAGCCGACCGCATGCACCTGCGCTTCAGGCTGAAAAACTCAGCCATGCCGCCGACCGCATCCCACTTGCGTTCGCCTGCCATACCGTGCAGGGCGTGCCGTCAGAAAGGCCTACATCATGCTCAACCGCGTTACCGCAAAGTTTCGACAACGGCGAACCGCTGGACATCCTCGCTGCATCCTTTGCCGCCGACACTGGCGGCTACTGCTGGCAATGCTCCGTCACCCCTGCCATCCGACTCTTTTGCCCGCCTGAATATGGACGGGCGCGATAAGGGGTAAGGAGGCCGTGATTACCGTGGAAGCCGCCGACATACCTTTGCCTTTAGTTGCCGAAGAATACGGCGACACCCGCCGCTTCGGCCAAAAAGACTACACCGTTTCAGGCTGCAGCCTGACCGCCTACCTCGGCACGGACTCACGGCAAACCGGGCAGCGGCACTTTATCAAAACGCCGTCTATGCCCGCCAAATCGCCGACGCACAGCTTGAGTTTAGCGGCTTTAAAGTCATCGGCTGGCACATCCCCGACTGGTTGGTGGCGGGCGGCAGCTAGCCGTGACCGACAAAACACCGATGGCTGTTTTGCAGGAGCTGGCACAGCGGCGGGCGGTTTTCGTCGAAAGCGATCCGCACCTACCTGTTGTCCGCATCAAACCGCGCTGGCCGAAGGCCGCCTGGCAGATTGCCGAAGCCGAGCCCGACGCAACCGTGCCGTCGTCCGTCATCCTGCAAATCGGCGGGCGGCGTACCGTTTTCCGAACGCTGCAACGGCGTGTTCGTTTGAGGCGGAGCACGCCAAGCGGCCGCGCCGGCGACGTATACCGTCAGGGCAGCAGCCGGGAACCGCGCGCCGCCGCCCTGACCGATACCCTCTACACCGATACCGACGTTTTAACGGCAGACGGCATGGCGGCCTTGAGCGATACCGGCATCCACAAAACCGAAACCGTACTGATGCCCGTATCGGAAAAATACGGCATCCCCTTTTGGCGCAACTCGGCCAGGTCTGGCAGATACAGGAACCGGAAGGCCACTGGCAGGGCGTGATTACCGGCATCACGCTGACCGTCGAAACCGAAAACGGCGCGCCGAAAATCACCAAAGCGCGGTAATCGACCGCTATATGGACAACAAGGAAAGATTGAAAATGAACGTCTTGCAAAGGCTGAACGCCGTCTTGGACAGGAAAAAGCACGGGCGTGGCGAAAATCACGGGACACCCGGCGGCAATGCCTCGGGCGGCACAAAGCCAAACGGGCGGCAACCTGATACTGACAGGCGAAGCGGAGACGGGCGGACGGGTGTTTTTACGATCAGCACACCAACCGCATCACAGGCCGCGCGCCCGATTTGGCGTTACCGACCTGCCGCTGGCTTGATGCAGTACGACCAGCACCATCAACCGCAATTCGAGCTACGACGACCACCTGATTTATGAGTTCTGACGACAAGCGGCATGCGACTCTTAAGCGTAGAAGATAATCCCCGTTTAACAGACCATTAAACGGGGATAAATTTATGCAAAAGCCGATGGGTAAGTTAAAATTTGTGCAACTTTTGTCGTAGATTCTGTGCGCGACTTTTGTCACAGCCTATGACAAAACAAATGCAAAACTATGGACAAAAACTGCGCGACCTACAATCTCGACCATCAGCGCATCGAGACAATCAGCCTGTCCGACCTTATCCCGATGCAAGCCGATCCACTGTAATGGAGGCCGTCTGACGATTGACAATAAAAATCCAGCCGAAAGACCAAGCACATGACCCAACCTGCAAAAGCACGCCCGCAGCGCACGCCCCCATCAGCTTGGGCACAACTTCAGACGACCGCTTTTGATGCCGCGCGGCTACCTCGCACATTTCGCCTCCCTGCCGCAATTGGTATTGACCGAAAAGCTGGACGGACAAACAACTGCTTCGCCGCCCACGGTCTTATGCCCGCAGCCATGCCGCCGCCCACCCAACATCCGTGGGACAAACCGCTGCTGCAACGCTGGCAGCACATCAAAGACGACGGAGCGACCTCGAACTTTTCGGCGAAAAACATGTACGGCATCCACTCCATCGCCTATTCGCAGTTGGAAAGCTATTTTTACCTATTTGCCGTCCGACGTGGCGGACATTGGCTGTCGTGGGAAGAAGTTAAATTCTATGCCCAGCTGTTCGACTTCCCCACAGTCCCCGAACTTCCCATCGTGCATCCGCTTTGCCGACTTCACCCAAAAATACACCGACGAAGCACCGCTTTGGCGCAATGGCTGCTCGCCAATTTAGGTGCAACATGGACGACGACAGCGTGCAAAACCGCAGGCAAACTCGGCGGCTACGACCCGAAAACAGGCGAAGCATGCAGTGAAGGCTTCGTCATCCGCAATGCCGCTGATTTTGCCACCAACAACGGTAACCTGCCCGTACAGTCCAACGAGTTTGACAACCTCTTTAAACTTGTTCGCGCCAAACACGTTAAAAACCGATGTGCATTGGACAAAAACTTGGAAGCCTGCCCGCCTTATCGATTATGATAAATACCATTGGCAAAGCTGGCAGTTTCAGACGGCCTGAAGTCAAAGTCATCCAATAATAAGAAAGACGACCATGTGACATTCCCCATTACACACCCGGCAAACTTCCCGACTAGCAGCCTGGAACACCGCTTCAGTTGGTTTGCCGACATGAAAACGTGCCGCAGGATCCTGAATGGCACGCTGAAGGCGATGTATTCATTCATACCAAAATGGTGTGCAAGCCCTGCTGCAACTGCCCGAATTCCAAGCGCTCGGCGAGCAGGAGCACATATCTTGTTTGCCGCCGCCATGTTGCACGACGTGAAAAACGCAGTACCACCAGCGCGAAAGCCAAGGCGGCAAAGAGCGGATCGTGTCGCCGCATCACGCCGTGCAAAGGGCGAATATACGGCACGCACCCTGCTTTTTACACCGAACTTGCCGCGCCATTTGTCGTGCGCGAAGCGATAGCCAAACTCGATGCGTCTGCACGGGCTGCCTTTTGTGGGCAATCGACAAACCGAATCCGGAACTCGCCGTCATCGCCGCTTCCTGCAGGTCATCACCGCCCACCTCGCGCGCTTGCCAAAAGCCGACGATTCTGGGACGTACCCTGCAACGACCAACAGGATATCCTGCTGCGTATCGACTTGTTCCGCGAGGCTGTGTGAGAAAACGGCTGCTGGGGTAAAGCGCGCGATTTCGCCAGTGATTACGGCGCCATCTTTACCTAAACAGCCGCAGCGAAATGCCCGATTACCAACCGTTTGACGACAGAACCTTTGACGTGTACGCGATGTGCGCCATAGCGGGCAGCGGCAAAGACAGTTACATCAAGCGACACCTCGCCCATCTGCCCATGCTGTCGCTGGACGACATCCGCCGCGAGCGCAACCGACCGCCAACCCGAAGCACACCGCCGAAGCCGTGCGCTTGCACGAGCAGGCAAAGAATACCTGCGCGCCCGCACGTCATTTGTCTTCAACGCCACCAACCTCAGCCGCGACCCGCAGCAAATGGCTGCCTATGTTCGCCGACTACGGCGCGCGTGTACACCTGATTTATTTGGAAGTGCCTTACACGCAATTGCTGTCGCAAAACCGTAACCGCGAACATTCCGTGCCGAACGATGTGATACACCGCATGATCAATAAGCTGGAAATTCCGGATTACAGCGAAGCGCACACGGTGGATTTTGTGGTTGGAAATTGAATATCGAGGCCGTCTGAAAAACACCTCCGCCTATCCCGATAACCGAAAACAAATAATATGCACATCACACGCAAACACTCTTTTCAAATTCTTACGCCAAGCCCTTGCAATGGCGGCAACTTTCATCATCGTCAGCCTTGTCCTGGACTGGTGGCGCGCGCCGAATGTGCCGCCTGGTGCGGCCGCTTTGCCGCTGCAAACCATACAGGGGCGGCAAACCACTGGCCGAAGCCGGCGGAAACCGTGACCGCCGTGCTGCTATTTCTGGGGCTCTTGGTGCGGTATCTGCCGCCATACTTCGCCTGCTGGTAGACAAACTGTCGCGCCAAGGCATTCCGCAATCGGCGTGGCTTTGCGCTCCGGCAGCGACGAAGAAGTGGCGCATACCTGAAAACGCACGGCTGGCAGTTTGATACGGTAAACGATGCCGACGGCGCATGGTCGGGGCAATGGCAGGTTCGGGTAACGCCGACCATCGTTTTGGTGAAAAACGGCCGCGTTCGCCACAGCACCACCGGACTGTCCGGCTATTGGGGTTTGCGCACACGTATCGGGATTATTGGATTTACTGATTCTTGAGCATCAGGCAATCAAAAGAGGCCGTCTGAACGTTGAACTGCACCCCAGTCTGACATCCTCCAACTCACAAGGTGCAGTTTTATGAGCAAATATACATTACACTTCAAATACCAAGCCGTACTCCACTACCTGCACATACGCAGCCAACAGCGTACCGCAAACCACTACGGCATCTCCTCGAACCCACCTGTGGCGATGGATAACGCCCAAACAACAGCCGGTTACACTTCCAATATCGTTGAGGTCGCACCGGCACGCTGGATCAGCCGCCCGCCGGATTTGAAAATCAGCGAAAGATAAGGCGGCTTCCCTTTGGGAGGGCTGCCGGCGGCAGCGTAGACGGCCTGATGGAGGTGGAAAAGCCCTAGCCGCAAAACTGGCTGGATTGGCGGCAGGCGGAGGCTAATTGGGCTGCTGGCGCAAATGAGGGTGTTTTTGGATGAGTGCAGGAGGGCGGTGCGAGAAATAATGAAGCCGGAGGCCTGTTGTCGGGCAAATCCTTTGTGCTGACCGGCACGCTGCCGACCCTGAAACGCGATGCCGAGGCGCAGGCGATGATAGAGGCCGCAGGGGCAAGCGGTGTCGGGCAGTGTGTCGAAAAAGACGGATTATGTGGTGGCAGGCGATGCGGCAGGCAACAAACTCGACAAGGCAAAACCGGTTGGGCGTGGCGGTGTTGGGACGAACAGGCTTTGCTGGTGTTGTGGGCAGGGAAAGTTGAATACGTTTTTCATTTGAAGGCCGGTCGACGGAATCGGTTTTCCGGCATTTGTAAAGTGTAGTGAAGTAATTAGTCTGCACGACTGGTTAGCATAGGTTTCCAAATAGGGCTAACATTTCAAAAATTTTCACAAAACAATATTGATATTTATTTTTCAAATACTTTACTAACTTTTACCATAAGGATATGTTTACCCCCATTCCGTCCGGGCCGCATTGCTGTCTCGCTGTTATTGTCCGACGGTTCTGTGCGGACGATGTCGAAACATCAGACAGCCTGGAAGCGGTCAGCGTTACGGCCGAAAGGCGGCCGCAGCAGCACTTTGACCGTTCGTTAATTACAGAGAAAGACTTGAACGCACGTCGTCAATGATATTTCCGAAATGTGAGAAGCAGCCGGGCGTGAACCTGACTTCTGGGCAGCAGTTCCGCCAGCGCGGCAACAAACGGCAAATCGACATCCGTTCCATGGGGCCGGACACACACTGATACTCATAGACGTAGCCGGTCAATCGCGCAACGGCGAACGCTACGGTCGCGGCGGTGCGCGCAATTGCGCGGCGACAGCAACTGGGTGCCTGCCGAAGAAATCGAATCGGGAAGTCATACGCGGCACTACTCGCCAACCGTTACAGCTCCGGCGCTGATGGGCGAAGTGGTGAATATCAGACCAAAGCTGGTTGCCGACAGCTTCGGCGGCGGTGTTTACACCAGCATCCGGCAACCGCAGGACAGCAGCTGGGGCAGCACGCGCCGCGCGGGTTTCACTCGAGCGGCCTCGATTGTACGCGACGTGTTGGGTTTCAAACTCTACGGCAACATCAATAAAACCAAATCGGACGATTTCGGCATCAACCGCAATCCGGACGGCAGCATTTCGCTGCCGGACGCGAGGGCGTCCGCAACAAAAGACATTGCCGGACGGCTGGCCTGGAAAATCAATCCCGACCACAACCTGACGTTGACGCGTCACACAGCCGGCAACAACATCTACACCGGCGATACAGCGAATTGGCGGCGAAACCGAGTGAGGTTTTTGGGCAACAAGGGTTTTGAAACCGCCCGCCTGTACTGCCAGGCTTATGCCCTGACCTAAGGGCGTGTGGGCTTTGGGGCGAGGGCAAGACTTACGTCCAATACGACCGCACGATACAGCCGCTATCCCGAGGGTTTGGGCTCGTCTCGAAGGCGACTATACGGGCGACCGGTATTTTACCGACAGCATCTTAAACAATGTGGGTAGTGAAACGAAACGGTCATTCCTTTCGATTGGGGTGGAAACACCGCCTGACGGTGGGCGGCGACTGGAACAGGAGCGCCTTGGATGACGGCGCGTCCATGAATTATAAGTTTGACGGCTTTTATGAACTCGACAGATCTCGTGGCTGCCCGCCGGCACAGCGCAGCGGCAAAATCTCGCAAATCGAGTTCGGCCTGTTTGCCGAAGACGCAATGGACTTGGGCAGGGTACGACGCTTACGCCGTCTTTGCGTTTCGACCACCATTCCACCCGGGTTCGAACTGGAGTCCGGCTTTGAACGCTCCCACGCCATCAGCATGACAAACTGACCCTGCACGCCGGCATCGCACGCGCTCACGGGGCGCCCAACCTGTACCAGTCCAGCGAAAATTATGTGCTGGCTCAACCGCCAGAACAACTGCCCTCTTACCGGCCCGCCCATTACCGAGGTCGGCGCGTGTTATACCGTGGGCACGGAAATTTGAAACCCGAAACCAGTATCAATATGAAATCGGCTTCGATTTCCGCAATAGAGCTACGCATTGAATGACTTATTTCCACAACAAATACCGCAACAAAATCGAAGCGACGAAAATATCCTACGTGCCATAGACAAACCTGAGCTGGCGCAGGGGTTCGCAACATGGCAAGCCCAACGAATATGTTCATACCACCCATATCTACACTGGGACAGTCGCCCGCGCGACGGTTGCCGGCCTGAGGTTATTTCAACCCGCCTTTGATAGCCGACATGCTGGATTGCCAAAATACTTTTACCTATACGCACAAAAGTCAAAACAAGCGTACGGGCAATCCGCTGAATATCTCCCCAAATACAGCATCCATTCGACATTAAGTTTGCCAAAACCGTCCCAAATTGGGGTGTCCGCCAATTACAGCTTCTACGCATGATAAGTGTCGCCGGGAAGGCCGGGAACGTTATATGCGGGTGCTTTGGAACAGTATCCGCGCCGACCGTTTTGGCGGTTACGGCATTTTCGGCCTGAATGCGGGTTACCATTGGCAAAACGTTCAGTCATCCGTGCCGGAATAAGCAATTGTTCGACAAAGTTGTTTGCGACGGCGACAATCAGGCCAAAAACCCTATAACGAACCGGGGCGTACCTTCTATACCACGCTGGAAAATTCAATTTCTAGGCCGTCGTCCGGTACGGGCCGTCTGATCTTTTTGAACTGGCACCCCAAAAGTTGGACATCCTCCAACCTGCACAAGGTGCAGTTTTTATGAGCAACATACATTACACTTCAAATACCAAGCTGTACTCCACTACCCTGCATATACGCAGCCAACAGCGTACCGCAGATCATTACGGCATTTCCCGAACCCACCTGAGACGATGGATACGCGCCTCATCAAGAAGGCGGCATCGGCGCACTCGAACATCCCCAATCCAAAACCATGACCGACCACCGCAAAAACCCCTTCATCGCCGACAAACCCGACCACGAAAAAACACAGGCAGAGCTTATCGAAGAGTTGTGCTATGCGCAGAGGTCGCCTACCTAAAGGAGTTAAAAGCCCTCAGCCAAAAGCAGACCGAAAAGGACAGCCAAACCGTCCAAACACTGAGGGCGCAACACCTGCTCAAATACCTGTTGCACATCGCAAAACCCTGCCCAAAAGCAGCTTTTACTACCACCACCAAGACCGGCCCGATCCCGACGCAGCCGACAAAGCCCTTATCGCCGAAATCTACGAACAGCATAAAGGACGCTACGGACAAAGGCGCATTGCCGCAGCATTGGGTTGGAACCGCAAAAAAGCAGCGCGGCTGATGAGGCAGTTAGACTGAAAGCCCCTCATACGGGCGAAAAGCTCACCGCCATCCCGCCATGGGCGAGATATCGGAACACCTCTCAAACGCCGGTTCACAGCCCGAAAGCCCAACGAAAAATGGCTGACCGACGTACCGAACTCAAAGCGAAAGGACGGCAACCGTACCTCTCGCCAATATTGGACTTGTTCAACCGCGAAATCATCGCCTACGCCATGAGCCGCAATGCTAACAGCGAAATGGTGAAGGAAATGCTCGAAAAAGCCGCCCCCGTCTGACCGGCGAAGGAACGATGCTTCATTCTGACCAAGGTGTGCCGTACCGTACGTCGGGATATAGGGAATTGCTTGCCCAACATTCCATGGTTCAAAGCATGTGCGAAAGCGAGAATCTGTTGGGACAATGCACCGATGGAAAGCTTTTGCGGTGTTAAAGACGGAGTGTTTCATAATGCAGGTGAATTGATTGGTGACGAATTGATGAAGCAGATAGATGACTATATGGATTACTACAACCGAGCGTTGCAGTTTGAATTGAAAAGCTGAGTCCCGTCGCACAGAACCTAGCTTGCACAGAGAGCGCCTGAATAGGGCTTTTATGAGTGTCCAAGATTTGCAGTTCACCATCGACGGCCCTTTATCCTTATTTCGGCGTATAACGCCTCGCCATCGCTTTATACACCATGTTTTCGTATTTCAGCTGTTCCCGTACCGCTGGTTCAGTACGTTTTGGAAGTGGAACCGCATTCCGTCTCAGCGCTTCGAGCCAGTCTTTCAGCCTCGTTTTTACTTCGCTGGTGTCGAAGCACTCTGGTGTAGCGGCTGTTTTTCTTGCTCTAAGGCGTAGCGTGCACTCGGACTGTTGGGCGCGGCTTCGCGTTTTGCAGGCGAGGTAGTTGAGCTGACTTCGTTCAGCGCGGTGGTCAGGGCTTTTCAAAGCTGAGTTTGGCGCCGTCGAAATTGGGCTTTGCGCGGTTTTGTCTTTCCATCTCCATGGTCTGCCAGCTGAGCAACCGCAGGCTGATCGTGGCGGAGCCGCCCAAGAGCGGGAGGGCTGAACGCGCTTTTGGCTTTTTCAGACGATGCGCACGCTCGCGCCCAATGTAATCGAGGACACCAACCGCGTTTTTGCGCTTTGACGACCGAGCGAGTGGGATTGCAGGCGGCACTCGGCGGCGCGCAGGTCGGAGCGGTTCGCCACCACGGTAATCGGCACGTCAGAGGTTCACGCCTTTGACGGGCAGCAGTCGGTATTGTGCCGCGGGCGTCCGGCGGCGAGCAGCTTCGTTCGGCTTTTCGAGGTTGAGCAGGCTGCGTAAAACCGCTGCGCAAGTCGAGGCTGGTTTTTCAGGGACTCAGGTTGTTTTGCGCACCTTACCAGCGATTGTTTCGCCCGCGTCGGCTGGCTGGAATCGGCTCTGCCGTAGCGGAACTTGGCATCGGCAATGCGGTTGATTTCCGATATTGTTTGAGGGATTTCTGCGCCAATTCAATGGCTTCGTTGAGATAGGGCGATATTGAAATAGGCATCGGCGACATTGTTCGATCAAAAGTCGGGCGCGTGTTTGCCATATCACTGCCGCGTGGCTTGGTATTCCCACACTTGCGCGTCGGCGGTGGCACTGAGTTTGCGTTTTACAACCAATTCGTAGCTCCAGCCGAGCTGACTGCTGAAGGTGTTGCCGTACTGCCGGTTTTTCAGGTTTTGGATGGGACGCACTCAACGAGCCGCTGAACGACGGCACCAAATCCGCCTCAAAAATATTCGCCTGATACAGGGCTTATTGACGCTGATACCGCCTGTTTCAAATCGATATTGTTTTCCAAAGCCTGCGCCATCAGGGCGTTGAGCTGCCGGCTTTGGTAGATTTCCCACCAGTTGCCGTTTACGTCAGCGTTCGGCGGCTCTCCGCCGCGCTCATCACCCGCCCTGTCGATCTAGGCGTGAGGTTTTGGTCAGTGCTGTGGACGGCGCACGCGCTTAAGACAAGGGCGAGCGACAGGGATAAGGCCGTCTGAGGTTTTTCTGCATGTTGTGTCTTTCGAGTTTAAGGTTTCAGACGACCTGAAGGTTGGGAGGTCGTCTGAACAATCATCGGCTGCGTTTATTTATCGGCTAAAAACACTTTTTCGCTGTTCCGTAAACCGCCACCACGGCTTTGGTTCGTTTCCGCATAAAATCAACCAGCGACAGGAAAATATCGATCATGCAGGGGTCCGTCGGTGCGGTCAGGCTGCACAGCGGGAATACATTTCATAAGCGTCCTGCCGTCAAAATCCTGCGGCTGCGTGATGCCGAGCAAAGCCAAATCCTCCGCCACGGCTTTTGCTGACATTGGGCCAGGTCGGTATGTATTCAGCTTAGCTTCGTTGTACTTTTGTCGGGGCTTTCATGTTTTAGCCTTTGCTTTTTGGAGGTCGTCTGAAAACCTCAATCGGATGGAACAACTTGTACTTGCGGGCAGAAGCCGTTACTGCCGCCGTCATTCCGCGCAAGCGGTAATAACGACAAAGCCATTTCTTATTTGAATGAGGTCGATGCAAGTATCCGACCGGCTGTTTCCAGACGGCCTCTTCCCACTTAAAAGGTTGTCCTGAAACCTTAATCCTTAGACAAGGCATCAATCGGATTAAGCTTGGAGGCTTTGTTGGCGCGGCTAAAACGCTACGCCCGATGGCGGTGGAACAGACAACCGCGCTGATAACGGAGCCGATGGAAATTTCCATCGGAAATTCGGTGACGAAATGGTTGAACACGAGGCTGATAGCCGTGGACAGCCCTACTCCGACCAAACCGCCGATGATACAGTTAAGACCGCTTCAATCAGAACTGTTGCAGGATGTTGTTGCGCCGCGCGCCGATACTATGCGCACGCCGATTTCTTTTGGTGCGCTCGGTTACGACACCAGCATGATGTTCATCTCACGCCGATGCCGCCGACCACCAACGAAATCACGCGATGGAGAAATCAGCAGCTTCATCGTGCCGGTGGTGCTTTCAACCATCTGCTTGATGCTGTCGCTGTTGTTCATGAAAAGTCTTCCGTACCACTGCCGCGTTTTTGAGACAGCTCGGTCAGTCCTTTGTCGGCGAGCGGGTATTGGCGTCATCTTTGATTTTGACGGTAATCGAGTTGGTGGCCTCGCCGCGGATTTGCGCATCACGGTCGTATAGGCGACCAGAGCATCACCACGTCGGCGTTGCCGAAGCGAGTTTTCTTTTGCATCACGCCGATGACGGTCAGTGGGCGTCCTGAAAGAGACTGTTTTGCCCAAGCGGATTGACGTCTGGTGCCAAAAGAGTTTTTCGGTGTTTTGATCAATCACGACGACCCTAGCGTCTTCTTTCATCGCCTCGTCAAACAGGCGGCCTGATTCCAGCTTCAGCCCGCGCACGTCGAATATTGTTCGCCCACGCCGTACAGCGAGGCGGACAGGCTTCATTGCGGTAGCGGCGTGCCGCCGGAGGTGGTCTGCGGCGTGGCGGAAGCGACGTAGCTTTGTTTTGGCGATGACTCGCGTCGTCAATGGTCAGCGTTTTAATCTGCCGCTGCTGTCGCCGAAGCCGCGCCCGGGAAGATGCTGATGGTGTTCGTCCCCATCGCGCTGATAGTCGGCGAGATCAGAACCGTTGCCCGAGCGACGACGGACACTACCGACGCAATGCCGATGATGATGCCGAGCATGGTCAGCAGCGAGCGCATTTTGTGCGCGCAATCGCCTGCACCGACATTTTTGAAGCTTCGACGAATTGGTCGTAATAAAGACAGCCAATCGAAGATTTTTCTTTGATGCGTTCTATTTTGCTTTCGGGGATCGGGGTGAACTGTCGGAGATGATTTCGCCGTCGCGGATTTCGATGATGCGGTTGGCGATGGCGGAGATACCGGGATCGTGCGAACCATAATCACGGTATGCCCTTCTTTATGCAGCTGGATGATTTCAATCACATTTTGCTGCTGGTAGTCGAGCGCGCCGGTCGGTTTCGTCGGCGAAGGATTCGCCGCCGTTCATCAGGGCGCGGGCGATGGAGACGCGCTGCTGACCGCCGGAAAGTTCGCCGGGCTTGTTGCCTTCTGCCCCAAAACCCAAATCCTGCAACAGCTTTTCCGCACGCGGAACGCTCTTTCGCCGCCCACACCCATCACACGGCAGGGCGAGCATTGTCCCGCGCCGTCAGCGAACCCAAAAGGTTGTAGCGTTGGAAAATAAAGCCGAAACGTTCGCGCTGCAATGCCGCCAGACGTCCGGCTCCATTTTGGCGGTTTCGATGCCGTCGATTTGATACGAACCCGAGTCCGCGCTATCCAAGCAGCCGAGGATGATTCATCAGCGTGGATTTGCCCGAACCGGACTGCCCGATGATGGCGACGAAATCGCCCTTCTCTATCGACAGGCTGACATCTTTCAACACATGAACGCGGTCCGCTGCTGCCGAAGTAGCGGTTGATGTTTTTCACATTCGATTAAGCTCATCAAAGTGTTTCCGCAAACGATAATGATGTGTGGATGGAAAAGGTCGATCTGAAAGGGGGATTTGCCTCAGAAACAAAAACTTTCAGCACGACCTATTGCCTATTTATCTCGGCGGACCGCTGCATGGCGCGTTGCGCCGCTTCAGCCTGCTCCGCCGCGCCATTTCCGACATCACCACCTTGTCGCCTAACCTCAAACCGCTTTTCACTCGGTATTCATACTGTCTTTCAGACCGACCCGTAAATCCGCGTCTGAAGCTTTACCGTCCGCGCCCAAAACGCTGACAAACGATTTTGCCGTCGTGTTTTTAATCGTCAGTGTCGGGTACGAGCAAAACGTTTTTCACGCCTTGATTTCAATCGCATTTGCAGCGTCGTCATACCGATGGAAAGTTTGCTGTCGGGATTAGGCACCAAAGCGCGGGCGTAGTAGTAAATCGCATTGGAAGTCGTGTCCGTGCTGGTGGTATAGCTGCCCAGCGACATCGTGGTCAAGCCCGGTCGACACTGTCGAGCTTCGCCTTACTCGGCGTATCCGGTTCGGACAGAATCGTAAACGAAATATCCCTGCCCCGCTTTGACTCCCGGTATCGCCTCCAGCAATCCGCATTTTGTTCAACATCGCATCCAGATTCGCCAACTGGATAATCGTCGGCGTGGATCACCGCGTTCACGGTCTGCCCTTCTTCCACCGGATCGCCACCACCGTACCGTCCATCGTCGCGGTAATGCGGGGTATAGCCCAATTCGATTCGGCGGTATTGATGGAAATTTCTGGTTTGCTTGATGGATCGCTCGGGCAACGTTTGCCTTAGCTGCTACCAGCGCATCCTTCGCGCTTTCCAAACTCTCTTGGACGTCGCGTTTTCTTCCACAAGCGCTGCTTCGCGCTTGTATTTCTTCTCCGCGCTGCTTTCAGCGCACTGGCGGAAACCAATTTCGCCTGATACGTTTCCAGCTTGGATTTTTCCCGTATTCAGCGTAGGCACTGAGTGGTCGAATTGATTTCGCAATCAAACGCCTTTTAACCCTGCTGCCCGAGCTTGACGTACAACCTTCAATCGCCCCGAAGCCTGCGCGCCCACCGACACCAGATTCGACGGCGAAATCTCGCCCGAGGCGGATACCGTCTGGCTGATGTCGCCGCGTTTGACCGTTTTCCCGTGATGTAAGAAGTTTGAGTTCGGGGCTGGAAATAAAGACCGTCACGCTATATGCTGCAACCAATGCGACTGCTGAATCGTAATCCATTTCACAGTTTTCATCATTGACAACTGCTTTCTTTTCAAATTCGGTTTAGATTTAGAGAAAACGGCGGAAAGTGTACTGTAAACCCGGAGGATGTTAAGCAGCCAAAGCCGCATAAACATCCTATTACCCCATTGTCTCAAAAGAATGACTTTTTGATTTTACATGAAGCCGAATAACTTTACGTATAACACAATGATATTGCCTGCATAGTGCATCCATATGCCGGCTGACAGATACGATATTTAGGCATTTGCTCGTGACCCACTGCAACGGAAACGGATTTTCCAATACGCTGATTATCACCAAAAACCGCCCGTCATCTGCTTTTCCCGTCCCATCCTAAACCAAACGGAATCAGCTGCTACGTTAGCTATAAGTTATGTTGCAAACAGGTCAGCCTATCACATCACATAACGGCGGCTTTTCAGTATCACAGGTGAACCGATTAACATTCTACGTGGCTTCACCTTTGATTGAAGTGTAATTACTGCTGCCATTGTGGCTATTCTTGCCGCAATCGCTTCTTCCTCTGCAACCGGTTCGTCCGGCAACTCCCTTTGAAAAAATGCTCGTGCCGATGATTGAACAATGCTCAGCGATTAGAGCGTTATTATGCTCAAAATCGTAAATTCACTGGCTTTGACAAATTAAAAACGATAATCGTTTTTCACCATTGAGGGTTCTTACGAAGACAACCGTTTGCTTAACAGCCAAAACCCAACAGCACTCAGCAACAGCAGCGAAAAACCGTTTCCTACCATGATGAAAAGCGGCACCGTCACTATCTGCGAGGCTGCCACGGACTGCGCAATGTATTGATAAAATTATCCATCAAATCATACTCAGAATACTGCCGATTCGCTTTACTCATTTTAAAGGGGGATGAATCGGCAGTATTCCATTTCCAGCTCAGTTATGCAAATATTGTTTGCCGTTGCTATAACGGCTATTTTGCTTCATTGCCCTGCCTGCCTATCACAGCGTTATGTCAAAGACGCCCGATTAAAACAGGCGGCTTCGGCCTTGTAGACAATGCACATGACTCGAACGATTTTATGCCCAGCATAAAAGTTTTAAAAGAATTCGACCATGCTGGATTTACTTGTCAAAACAAAATGACTATTTTCTGCTTTCAGGATGCAGGAAATGCACGCGGCGCCCTTTTCCGACAACTTTACGTCAAAGCTGTCAGCCTAAACAAAGACAGCGAACCGAGGTGTTGAAAAATCAATCAAGATATGATACTGACACTCATGAAACCAGCTCTTCTTCCTGTTCGGAAAGCAATACTTATTTCAGCAACGCCAACGGCACCGACAGCAATTGCATCATTTATGAATAAAAACGTACGCATGAAAATATAAAGAGGCCGTCTGAAACTTTATTTTGACGGCCTGAGACCTTTTGCAAAATCTCGACAGCCGAAATCTAATTAAAGATTTTGCCGTGTTTGTTTGTTTCAAATATCCACTGATTCCCACTCAACACCCCCTCATCTCTCTGATACCTGATTAATCAGGCATCCGGCCGCCTTTAGCAGCAACAGGCACACTTAGCCTGTTACCGCTTTCAACAGGTTCAAACACATCGCCTTCTAGATGGCTTTTTGCGCACTCACTTTGAGCAGACAAAAATAGGCTGCCCGGGCGTAGCGGAATTTACGGTGCAGCGTCCCAAAGCTTTGTTCGACCATAACGGGTCTTCGATAAAATATCGGTTGCGTTTGGTTTGTACTCCGTCAGCGGACGGTTGCGGTGGGCTTTCGCGCATAATGCCGCTCTAACAACCGATGCTCTTTCAGGTGCCGGTTTCCCGCACTGTCGTAGCCTTTGTCGGCATAGACGGTCGTACCTTCGGCAATGCCTTCCAACAAAGGGGACAGATGGTTGCACCATGTTTTGGCACAGGAGTGATGTGCAGCTCGAGATATAGCCTTCCTCATCGGTGCATGGGTATGTTGTTTGTAAACTCGAGCTTTGTAGAGGCCGTTCTTTTTATCCAACGGCATCTTTGTCCTTACTGGTGTGGTTTTGCCGCTGACTTGTCCTTCTTCATCGACTTCTATGGCCTGACGCCGTTTGCCGCCGGCGGTCTGAATAATGGTGGCGTCAATGACGGCGGCGGATGCCTTCTACTTTTTAGGCCTTTTTCGGTCACGTTGGCAGTTAATCAGTTTTAGCACTCGGACAGGGTGTCGTCTTTGCGCCAGCCAACGTGTAGCGGCATAAGGTGCCGTAATCGGGGATGCTCAGTTCGTCAGCGGCAAAACAGGGCTGAAGTCGATGCGGGTGATGAGGCTGTGTTCGAGCCGGGATCGGAGAGGCTGCGCCATTTCACTGAGCAGGACGGCTTTAAACATGGACAACAGGGGATAGGCGGGACTACCGCGGTGGTCTTTAAGGTAACGGGTTCTTTTTGACGATTCAGGCATTGTTCGATCGGCTGCCAATCAATCACCTGATCCAACTTCACATAGTGGGAAGCGGTCGATGTTTGGCGATCATGGCTTTGGCGGTTTGCTGGAAGAAGGTGTATGAGGAACTCAATGTCCTGGTGGGAATTTAGGGATTTTGGGGGATTTTGCAAAGGTCTCGGCCCTTGTTTATGCAGGTATATCTCAGTCGCGATGGCAAAACGCCAAAACATGATTATCCTCATCGCTTAGGCTCAAATGCACGCGGCGGATGCCTTGCTCGTCCAACCAGCTTTTGCAGCGGTGCGGCATAGAAATATTCGGGCTTGCCCGACATCGTGGCCGATACCGATATGTTGTAGCGAGACCGCCCCGAATGCCGGTGCCTGACTGCTTTTGCAAAAGCCTCTTTTGGCGGCAAAACCGTTTGGCCAAAAACCGACGTACCGTACGGCGGTGAAAAACTCCGTCAATTCCACCGAATGCAGGGATGACGTTCGGCAAACGCACTACCGTATTTCTGATGGCTACCAATACGCTTACATCGGTCAACCGGTACCTATTCCGCAAATCATTCGCCCTTTCCTGCCGTTTGCCTGGCCTCGTTATCTATTTTTCAGGCCGTCTGAAACAGGTCAAGCTGTTTCAGACGGCCTTCGTCCTCAGTCTTGGCCGTGAAATCTCCTGTGACTGGCGCAGCCATTCCGGCTTGACGATGCTGCAGCTTTGTTTCGCCGGCAGTAAAGTAGGCCGTATCACATAGCCGCCGAGGGAATAGGATTAAAAGGCGAAGAGGCCGCTTTTATCAAAAGTGCCCAGTTAAAACTGCTTTTTGATAATCTTGCTCGAAAACCGGAAGGCAATATTTCCAAGGCTTCTTGGCGGTTTTGGGCTTTTTGCCTGCTGCCACATATTCATCGCCACCCTTCTCTTTACCAAGGCAATGAATGCGGCTCTTTGCCGGGCAGAAGGATGTCGTCCATTGTCAGTTTTCTCTATCTTTGCGATGCGGAAACACTGCTGCAAATATTTCGCCGCTATTGCCAGTGCGCGCCGCCTCCGTCATCCACATATATTGTGCGTATGGTTAGCGAGTCGGGCAGAATAGCCGAACAAGCGTTGCCCGCAATGTCTCCAAGCGCAGGTATTTACCCTCGTCGTCCTGTCTTGGTTTCATCAGCGTTTCTTTTCAATCCGCACATGGTTTGGATGAGAAATCTGCCAGCTTTCAATTCCCTGTCAAGACCGTCATACAAACTGTCGTCGGAGAATGCCGTCAGGGCCTGCTCGGCACATCAGGCGGGTTATCTCGATTTTCCGCATTCCTGTTTTTCAGACGGCCTGGGCAGTATTCCGCTTTAACGGTTTTCGCTTTTTGGTTTTTCGGCGCTGCGCCAAAGCCGGAATGGCAGCGGCCAAAAGCAGGGAAATTAGAATTTTTCGCATTTTTCTCTCACACTAACAAATAGTTTTATTTTTCAGACGGCCTGCCTTGAGAATACGGCAGGCCATTCGTTTACTTCAATGGGCGGATGCCGACGGCGTCGCGTACTTTATCCAGCAGTTCGCGCGCTGCAGCGCTTTGGCAGCGCCTGCCTGCAGGATATCTTCGATTTGCGCGATTGGCGGTCAGCTCGTTTAACGTTCGCGCGGTTCTGCCAGACTCGGCGTTGATTTTGGCTGCCAAGAGTTTTTGGCTTTCGCCCTCATGCCAGGCCTTCGGCAAGCATTTGTGTGAACGCTGCGGTTTCAGACGGCGTGGAGAAGGCTACTGTATCTCAAACAAGGGCTTTTCGTCGGGCTGTTTTCGGCTCGCCCGGCTCTTTTCATGTTGGTGATGATTTTGTTGACCGATTTTTGGGTTTTCTTGTCGTTTTCCCAAAGCGGAATGGTGCTGCTGCAGATTTGGACATTTTGCGTCCGTCCAAACCGACCAAGAGTTCGACGTTTTCATCGATTTTCACTTCAGGCAGGGTGACTGCTTTAAAGCGATGGTTGAAGCGGCGTATGCGATAAGTCGCGCGCCATTTCGACGTGTTGGATTTGGTCGCGCCGACGGGGACTTCGTTAGCGTTGAACAGCGAGAATGTCGGCGGTCATCAGGATAGGAAGCCAACAGACCCATTTTCACGCCGTGGTCGCCTTCCTGATTGTTTTCGACATTTGCCTGCACGGCGGCTTCGTGTAGGCGTGGGCGGGTTCATCAGACCTTTGGCGGTAATGCAGGTCAGAATCCAGTTCAATTCCATCACTTCGAGGAATGTCGCTGGCGGTAGAAGGTGGTGCGCTCGGGTCGAGTCCGCAGGCGTCAAGCCAGTGGCGGCAACGGCTCTGGGTGGATTGATGAATCATCTCCGGCTCGTGGCATTTGATGATGCCGTGTTGGTCGGCGAGGAAGGAAGGATTCGGTATCGGGGTTTTGCGCCGCGCGGACGGCGAGCGGATGGCGCCGACGTGCGTATGCAGATGGGATGCCGGTAGTGGTTACGCCCGTTAAAACGCGTTTTCTGCTCATTGTAATCCTTTCTTGCTGTGCCGCGCGGTGTCGCTTTTTCAGACGGCCTCCCATATTTTTGGCCGTCTGAAAAACGCTCTGGCCGCACGGCTGTTCGGTAAAGCGGGGATTGCAGCAGATTCGGCCGCCTCGCCCGCGCGGCATCTGTCGGTGGTTTCCTGCCGCGATTGGTATATAATCCGCCGCTTTACACAGTTTTCAGACGGCCTCCCCTGTGCACGCAGCCGCTGTGCGGTTTTATATTTTCAGACGGCCTTTCGGATGGTAAAAGATGGCTCGATCAAACTAAACCAAATGACTCCCGAAGAATGGCGTGCCAGCACTTCGTAAAGTCGGGTGTGTACGCATTGCAGATGCAGGGATGTTTCTGGTGCTGCCGTGCACTGGCATGTATGCCGACAGCCCGCCCGGCGCGACAACAACAAAACCCTGGTCGGCCTGGTACCGTGGGCATGTACGGCCCGACGCAGGCTTTGATGCAGCTTCCGCTGCATCGCTTCCGACCGTTTCGGCCGGAAGAAAACCATTATTTCGGCCTGCTGCTGTTTGCCGCCGGCAGTTTTCTCGCCGCTTCGGCCGATTCGCTGAAATACTCGTCATCGGCCGCGCATTGCAGGGCGCGGGGCGGTGAGTGCCGCGGTAACGCGCGTTGCTGGCCGACCTGACGCGTGAGGAAGTCCGCACCCGTTCGATGGCGATGATCGGCTTGAGCGCAGGCATCACCTTCTCCGCCAGCCTGATTCTGTCACCGATGCTGACCAGCGTCATCGGCGTGAAAGGCCTGTTTATCCTGACGGGCCTGACCTTGTCCAATGGCACGTGGTAGCGTTTTGGACGCCCCGACCCGCCGTGTCCAAACTGCACGAAGACGCGCAGGCGCAGCCGTCCTGTTTCAGCGGTGTTTGCCGACCACCGCCTGATGAGCCTCAACTTTCGGCATCTTCGCCCCTGCATTGCGGCATGATGGCTCTGTTTACCACCCCTGCCCTTCATCATGGTTGATTTGGGCTTGGACAAAAACCGTACATTGGAAAATTTATTTCCCCGCCACCCCTGCTCGGCCTGATACCGATGGTTCCCGCGATTATCGTCGGCGAAACGCGCCAACCGCCTCAAACAGGTTTTCATCTCCGGCATCGTACTGACCTTGATTGCCCTCGCCGCCCCGATGTTGTCGTTGCATTCACTGTGGCTGATTGCCGCCTGCCTGATTGTGTACTTTATCGGTTTCAGCATCTTGGAAGCCAGCCAGCCTTCCATGGTTTCCAAAATCGCCCCTGCCGACTTTGAAAGAGCACGCAGCCATGGGCGTATACAACAGCCCCTGCAATCGATAGGCCTGCTCTGCGGCGGGCTGGCAGGCGAATGCTCTACCAAAATTACGGCATGTCGCCGTCCTCTCGCTACACTCGTAGTTGACCGCCGCCTGGCTGGTCAGCGCCATCCTCAGCCCCGCGCCGAAACCGGTTAAAAACATTGCCTTTAAAATCGGCATCTTGGCACGGACGGCAGGAAGCCCTACACTTCGCACTCGGCAAGGTAGCCGGCGATGGAGCACATCAGCTTCAGCAGCGACGGCGAAACCGTCTATCAAAGCCCTGCAAAAGGTTCGACGAGCCGCAGCCAAAAAGCATCATCTCAGGAGTATAAAATGTCCCTAAACAAAGTCATCCTTATCGGCAACCTCGGCCGCGACGAAGTGCGCTACATCGCCCAACGGCGAGGCCGTCTGCAACTTTTCCATCGCCACCAGCGAAACATGGAACGACCGCCAAACCGGACAGCGTCGGAACGCACCGAATGGCTGTATCACCCTCTACCGCCGCTTGGCCGAAGTGGCGGGACAATACCCGAAAAAGGCAGCCAGGTTTGCTACTGAGGCCGCATCCAAAGCCGCAAATACACCGGCAAAGACGGCATCGAGCGCACCGCTTACGACATCATCGGCAGCGAAATGAAAAATGCTCGGCGGACGGCAAAGCAGCGGCAGCAGCGCGCCTTACGACGAAGGCTACCAGCCTGTACCGCAACAACAATATCAGCAACAGCCCTACGCACAGACAGCACGGCCCGCCTACAACAGCGAGCCGCCCGCCGCGCCGCGCCGCCGCAGGCTCCAGCTGCACCCGCACAGCCGTGGACGACATCGACGACGACATCCCATTCTGAATTTCTGCGCACATGCTGCCGGGTTGGGCAAGGCGGCGCATATTCGAAAGCCGTGGCACGCCATCAGTTCGTCCACTTTGGGGCGGAAGTATTTGTAGAAGTTCTTGATGTTCTTCGGCAGCCATCTGTTTTCCTGCCGCCACTGCCGTTCTTCGGCTTCGCGTTGCCGCCGGTTGCGCCGTAATTCTGTTTTGGGTTTCTTGGTCGGGCATTCCCGGCCGTCGTACAGCTTTAGAGGCTCAGGCTTTCGCTGCGGCAGGTCGGTATCGGCATCAGCTCAAGATAATGTTCGTACAGCCTCAGCATGGCGCGGCTTTTCAGTTGTTCGCCAAATTGGGTTTCTATATCGGCGCATCCAAGTTTCGTCGTTTTTCAGGCGGTTTTTGACGATGGTTGAAAAATCGACCACGCTGAATTGTGCCAAATCCAGCACCTGAAGAGGCACCCGCATCAAGCCAGTATTGTTTGGCGGCTGGAGCAAGGTTTGGATATGTTGCAGCGACAACTGCCGCGTAATGCATTCACGCCCTGCCGCGCCGCCGCAGTTATGCACCCAAATACCGGCCGCACCAACAAAATAAGTATGCGTATCTTCCACTTCGATGTTGTAAACATAGGCGCAGTAGTTCTTCCTTCGTCTTCTGCGATTTCAACAGGTTCGCCATAATATTCAGGTTCTTCACCCGGCATATAGCAGCAGACTTTTTCGTTGAGCAATAACATACTTGGTTCCGGTACAACCTGCCCTCACTCCATCAATAATATCTATCCCATAACCCTGTTTCCAAATGGTGTAGTAGTCTTCGGTCACGGTAATAAATTCATCTGCATACTCACCATAACCGTTATCCCATAACCCGATACACTTCTTACCAAGAATACTTGTTGCCTTTGAAGTAATTTCAAAGCTCGCAATAAAAGCAAGACTATTATCAACCGTACGCAGCGCGTGATCATCATACGAAGAAAGATAGATTGCCGGTATCCAACCATCATGAGTACGCTCGGGAATCAGTTTGCCGTTTCTCATCTTCAACTTTTGCACCCTGAAATGATCTAGCCCAAATCAGATGGTCTTCGGTACAGAACAAATAGCCATCTCCTTCCTCTGTAAGATATTTCTGATGAATAATCCGCTTCTTCTCCGCCGATTTAAAAGTGGAAACCACGCGCTTGTACACTTTTCGGCATCGATTGCTTTTCATCTCGTGATAGCACCCTATCGCCAACCTGTAATTTTATTGATGGGAACCAGCCTTTGTCGGTATGCACCAATGTTCCAGCGATAAAGCAGGCATGTTGCGCCATCTCTTTTCAGACGACCTGGTATCGGATATTTTTGATGCGGGTTGTAGAGCAGTTCGTCTGTTTCTTTCGAAATCAGCACATCGATCTTCCTTTCTATTATTTCCTTTGCAAAAACATTTCCTAAGTTACATTTTTATTTTTAAATATTTTATTTAGTTTACAGCGTATTACCTTCATTTTAGCAGCCCGTATAGCAGCCAAAATCTAAGTCAGCCCTAAATAAGTTGGAAGGAAGCATGTACAGTATAAACGCGATTTGGAGTGGAGTTTCGGTTAACTGCCTACCGCAATTGCTGCTGCAAATCCAATGCAAATCATAGCCAAAAACAAACAGGAAACGAACTACTCGGAACGAATTGTAAAGATAAATCAACAGAGTAATACTGAAGAAAAACCTTATTGATTTTAAAGATAAACCCTTACTATTTTCTAGTAGTAAGGGTTTATTTAAAACGGCACGCCCAGGGGAATCGAACCCCGTTACCGCCGTGAAAGGGTACGATGTCCCAACCGCTAGACGATGGGCGCGGATAAAATAAATTTTCTGGCGCACCCGGAGCGATTCGAACGCCCGATCCCTCTGGTTCGCAGCCAGATACCTCATCCAACTGAGCTACGTGCGAGAAAGATGCGAATTATAGGGATGCAAACAAAGCTGTCAACATTTTCTGCTGAATATTTTTCTAAAAAGGTTAAAAATCCACCGTTTACTGTGAATATAAAAAGAATTTAAATGATGGATACCAGCGCGTTGGTATCGCAACTTGCAGCCGCTTTTTCGGCTTTTCAGACGGCCTGTCGTCATCATCGATTCTGAAGCTCACAGGCGGCAATCCCCATACGGACCGCATTACTGAAATCGCCTCTCCGCTTCGACGGCAACGGGGTTTCGCTACCGCCAACTGGTGAATCCCCAACGGAACATCCCCGAATTCGTCAGCAACCTGACCGGCATCGACGATGAAATGGTGGCCGATGCGCCGTCGTTTGCCGACTTGTCGGATGATTTGCTGCACCGGCTGCGCGGCACGCTCCTGCTGGCGCACAACAGCAAATTCGACCATACCTTCCTGCGCCACGAATTTTCCCGCTGCCGGCTTTCTACGCCGCGCCCACACTCTGCACCGTCCAGCTCGCGGCGGCTCTATCCGCAGTTTTTCAAACACACATTTGACAGCATCATCGAACGCCATCAGATTGCCGTCAGCTCGCGCCACCGTGCCATGAACGACGTTGGCATTGCTAGACTATTTGGAGCTGACGGCGGCCAGCCACGGCATCCCGCCTTTGTCGAACAAGGCAGCGCGCTGACCTCTCCTGGCTGCCGCTCAGTCGGGCTGCATCTCGAACTGCCGGGCAGCTGGATGCCCTGTCCGACGGCGATGGTGCGCTGCTGTGGCTGGACTCCAGACGGCCTGCCGCTGCTGCGGACGCACACGCCAAACGCTTTTCGCGAAGCAGTGGAACTGCTGCACCGAAATCCTGCTCCCTGCAACGGGCGGTATCGCTGCAGCTTCCTGCCTAGCCGTCGGCCCGCTGCATGCCTTGATGCTCAAAAGCCAAACTGTCAGCCGAACACGGATTCAGGCCGTCTGAAAACGATGGACGCCCGACAGATTACTTTTACCGTCCGCTTTCCATCCAAACGAAAAAGGGCAACTTCAAGCGCAATCCGCCCGCTTTCAGACGGCCTCTATCCCGGACCGGCCCAACGGACTGTTTCTGCACAAAGCAGCCAAGCGCGCACTGGATGCCTGGGCGCGAACAGCAATTCTGCCCGGCCGAACTGAACATCCCGCCGCCGGGCCACGACAGAAACGCCTTGTCCTGTTGCCGCCGTCGGCCGCTGCCAGGGCGGCAATGCGGCAACATCGAAGCTGCCCAGCAACGGCAGCGCATCGAAAACGGCTGCCCGCCTGCTGCCCGTGTCCGACTGGGGCAAGGCGCACCAAATCGAAATTTGCGAAAACGGATACGTTAAACGGCGGCGGCTTTCCTTCCAAGCAGCTGGCGGCGCACTGCAAATGCCCGACGGCTCTTGGTATTTCGACCGAAACCGCCTGCCGCGCTGCTCAGCAGAACGCAGGCGCACAGGAATGACAGGTACGCTGTTTCCTTCGACGGTAATGTTCAGCAAGGTTTCAATCAGTTACAACCGGTGGCAGCGGTTTTACTGAACCATCACTCAGACGGCCTTGTTTATGCGCTAGATTTTCAGGGACGCGTTTGAGAGCGAAACGTCTGAAGTTTCGTCAGGTCGCATTCTCGAATCCGACATTACTTTTAATCGTATCTTGGCATAGAAAAGTCCGGATTGCCGCCACTCTAACTATGCGTGGATAAATACTGTTTCGACATAACGGTGAAAACGTAGAAAACCGCCATGGATCGGAAATTTCGTCCGTCCACAGGTCAGCGTTTTGACCGGATTGGAAATGCAGATAATCAAATGGCAGGCACGGCCCCATCGCGTGATAGTATGTTCCAAAAGCGTTTTTGCCAAAGCCCGAGATTGCGCCGCCGATTAACATTGCAGCGCTCGATTTGCCAGCCAGCGCTCTGAATAAGCAGAATCATTGTCCGGCAGCCGCCATATGGTATGCGTGACGGTCGGGCATCAGCACCGCGCCAAAAATTTCAAACGGATACCGTTCGCGCACCGCGGCTACCGGCTCGCCGCAAAGCCATAAACGCACCCGCATCGCCGGTCAGATCCTCTGCCGTTTATTGGTTGCAACCGTAAAAGCAGTGCCGCCACGGTCAGGTAAAACGACGGTATTTGCGTAGCGTTATGCTCGGAATGACTGTGTAGGTCGGATTCTCGAACTGACGTTTTGCGTATTTGCGCGTCGTGATTGCAACGACGGGAACAAAGAAGATTTGTCGATTACAAGCATTCGACCTACGCTTGCTGTGTATTAACATTAGCATTTTCCCATCATTTCAAGAAAGACAACTCCATGAAACCGCTTTGATTTATCTGTGGCATTGCGCCACTGTGCTGCTAAACAACTGCTGCCGAAATCATGTTTTCCTGTCATGCAGACAAAGACCATTACGAACTCAGAAATCCGCAACGGCAGCCGTCTGATACTTTCCGGCAACGGACAAACTTTGTCGGACACCGCAACCACCTCGGCATTACAAAGTTACATAGCCATTCCATCAGCTTATTGGCTAGCAAAACAACGACAGCATCTGATAATATGTATCAAATCACGGATTACAAATACCTTCAGCAATCTGCAACCATCGTACATTCCATCTCAACTGACAGCCAGGAAAGAAAATCAAAACCATTTCATGTAATCGGATTGTCCGCAGCTCTTTACCGTGCCGATGATCGGACATTCCTCGCGACACTGGTTACACAGAATTTTCGGATTTTTACAAAGATCCTGACAACAACGAACAAAAATAAGCTGATGCAGGTCAGATTTTCACGACATTTCGGACATTAACAACAGATTGATGGCCGCGAACGTTAACGATTTGTCGGATACAAGTATCCGACCGATGTTGCTGGGAAAACGTATTCACGGTTTTGGGGACGGCGTTTGCGCTAAGAGGTTTTCAGACGATGCTTGAGGCCGTTCCGAAAGTTCGAAACAATGGTTTGAACGGCAATACGCGTAAATCCCACACACCCCAATGTCATTTTGTTTGTGCTGCCTGTAGGTAGGTGTGTGGCGGCTGTTTCAATGGCGATGGAGATGCAGGCTACGTTTGCTGCGTAAAATCTATATTTATTTTCAGGCTGCCTTTTTAGTCAATCCGTCCATGCCAGCGATTAGCGCGGCTCTGTGTTTAACGGCAGGCAGAACTGTGCGGGCGGCGTGCTGATCTGCACCTGCGGCCACAGTGGCGGAAAGCAGAAAAACTAAAGGCAAAAGCGTGTTTCGTCTAGTGGGAAAGACGGCGGTATAGGTCCCGCAAACATGGGTTCGAACGGCAGCACAAAGTTGATGGAAAGTGTTTAGCCCACTTCGGTAGAGCATCAGAATTTGTCTCTGACGGTAGTGGTCTGATTCCTGCAACACAAGTATTTGAATTTAGTCGGCTGGTAGAGCAAGGACTAACTTTATGTAACAGGTTCAATTCCGTATTCAAACCGTTTGTCGAAGCTTTATCCGACACTAATTCTTTCACGATGAGAAAATGGTTTGTAAAACCGACATTTGATTGGTCTCAAAAACCAAAACGCAGTACCGCAACCTGCTGCTGCCGCTTTCACTGAGCGGCAGCGGCGTCCGGACGGCGTTTCAGGCAGCTCACCCATTGGGGTCGTTCCGAAACGCCTATCCGCCGCCACACCGCAAGGACAACGGGCGAGGCTTGCGGCCCGGCTGGCTTGCAAAGGCGGGCATGTTACCGGCGCACGGCAAAACGGTTTAGGCAAGATGTGAGCAAGCCCTCGCGCTGCTTACGCGATGCACACACGGGTCCGCCGCCTCTGGCTGTTACTGTACGCGGCAGCGGCAACGGGTTTGACCTATATCTTTGGGCTGCCGCTTTCCAAGCGGCCTGAAAACGGGATTTGGGGCAACGCAAGCCTGAGCTCAACCATTTTAAAAGAGGACACGTCATGTTCAAAAATTTCGTCGTCTGTAAACTCCACCGAACGCCTGATCGTGTTTCTGCTGGACGGCAGCCTGCACTCGTTCTCAACACGCGGAAACACACCATTTTGGCATTGGGGCAAGGAACTCGAAACACAAACAGGACGCGCGACCGTGCCATGCACGTGGACGGCATCGGCAGTTTGTTGAAAATCGCTTCAGAACGCAAGAAGGCGGAGAAAATTCACGCAACTGTCCGCAACCCCGCCGGACACGACACACCGGTATGGCGATAAGAAATGCCCGCATTTACGCGACCGACAATACGACTAGTGGGCGTTTTTCCGTCCTGAAAAGCGCAGATGAGCACGCCCACATTGGCGCACACAAACGGGTACCGGGCTGCCTGGAAAACGTGCAGGAAACGCTGCGCGTTGCGCAACCAAGTGCGCCGTCAAACTGCGAGAAAGTCCAGTCGATGAGCAACACGAACGCCTGCTTATCCGCGCATCAACGGGCGTCGCAGCGCGTGCTAGGCGAAGGCGGTATCTGCTGCAAAAGCAGCGCGAGCGAAAAATAACGATCGAAATCGAACGGCAACACACTGCTAACGCAATGCCATCGTCACGAAGACGCGCAGAAATGGGCGAAAGAGCAGCCTGAAAATCCGCAATGGCGCGGGTGCTGGAAAGCCCTGTGGACCAAAACACGTTGGCGGTGGCATCAGGATTTTGGTGCAAAGAGTCGTGGCAAGCGGTGCACACGCAGCGTTTGGTGGCCGGAAAGACGCGACATGAAACACACATGCAGCCGAAAACCGAATACTGGCTGCCTGAAAATGTGCAGGCTGCTTTGTATGGCACACGCCATTGCGACAAACCCAAAAATATGCCGATAAAGCCAACGAACGCCTGCTGATTACCGAGCGCAACCGCCTGATGCGCGTGCTGGGCGAAAGGCGATTATGTGCTGCTGTTGGGCGAGGCAGCAAAAGCCCCGTTTGCCATGACAGGCGCTACCCGTGTATGAAAATACACACGCGCAACTGGCGCAACATGGGCGGCGCAAAATCCCGAACTCGTAGCGCGCACGTTGGCAGCGCGTGGAAGCCAGCGAGAAACGAATTCGCTGCTGTAGTATGCAGCAACCGCAACTGCAAAACCCTGATCCGCCCCAGCAGCAGCGTGGTTCTGCGCGAAGCGGCTAACAACCTCATGAAACCAACGTATTGATTTCCTCCCAAAAGCGTTTAGCAATCGATGCGGATACAGGTGAAGCGGTTGCAGAACATCAATTTCGGCGGTCATCCTGTGTTCAAAAATACAGTGCACACGGTAAACGTACCCGAACACCATCAGGGCTTAGTCTATATCGACAACGTGCAGCAACCGCCTCTGACGCAGGGTCGTTACCACTATTGGCTGGTAAACCGGGCGGTCGGCAGCCAAGTGGCGGATTTGCGTTTGCAGAACTTGCGAAGTATCAGGGCAGGAGCTGCTGACTGAAGATAAGGTTACCGTACGCGCCAATGTGGTATGCAACTACCGATGACGGACGCGCCCAAATGGTTTGCCCAACATCAATCGCCCGAAGAATATCTCTACCGTGAATTGCAGTTTGCCATCCGCGCGCTCATCGGCAGTAAAAGCATGGACACACTGTTGGCAGATAAACAGGGCTTGGATACGGAGCTGACCGCGCTTATCCGCGCCAAAGTGCCGCAGGGAGCGGAAATCTGACAGCGCCAGCGTGAAAGACAGTATCCTGCCGGGCGAAATCCGCAGCATCTTAACGCGCGTAGTGGAAGCCGATCCGCCCAAAGCCAACAACATCCGCCGCCGCGAAGAAACCGCCGCCACACGCCTCGCTGCTGAACAATGCGCGCGTGATGGAGGAAAAGCTGACTGCCCCTGCGCCTGAAAAGAATTGGAGACGAAGGAGCTACCGATCGACCGAGATTTCCGCATTACGGTGGATTGCTGGCGTGCTGAAAAGGCTTGATTAATATTCAGCAGCCGAACAGGATCTGGCCGCCTGAACACGCGAGACGGTAGCGAAAAGCAGCCTGCACTTTGCGAATTGGAGAGTGTAGGCTGCTTTTCTGAGATGGGAGAATAGGACAAGCTGCCGCAGCAAACCGCAGTCTCGCAACTGGTTTCAGTTCGACCTATAGTCGTAGGCAGAGTGTGTCGCGTAGCCACGCACGCGGGTGCTACATTTCAAACAACGCGCGCGTGCCAAAGGCACACCTACTCACGCAGGCTACGCTTAGCTTTTCCCTTCGGCTGTGCGCGCGGCATCGGCAGAATGCGCCTAGCCTGCAGTAGTTGCCGAAAATGGGTTGGCGACAAGCAACATCTTCATGATGTCGCAGGTATGATTAATGTGCCGATTGTGCAGATGCTTTTGGTTTCAAGCAAAGAAACAAAAGGCGAAAGCTGAAAAACATGATAGCCCGTAAACAGTCGCCGCCCTTCGTCCGAAATCAAACCGAGGCCGTCTGACGCAGAGTTTCAACGAAGTTGAAGCCCGCTGCAGGCGGCCCTTTTCACGGCCTCACCCTGTCAAAATATCCAGCCATTTTCTGCCATTTCGGGTTTATACTCTAGGCGCAACCAGAAACCTCCGCCCGAAACAGAAGACAATTTCGCATTATCCAATCCTTTCATCATAAACTCCTTTACACATTACGAATCCGAACCAAACGGAGCTATACTGATAGAATCCGCCGCACACTAAAAGTTTCCATCTTTTCTTTAAACGACGCGCGCAAAAAGTAAAATTTTGCAAATAAATACATACATATGAGCTTTGAAAACCAACGCCGACTTTAACGTCGTCCTATCATAGGTGGCAACGCATAAGGTTGGATTGGAGCATTCAATGTTTCCGGAAGAAGTTAGGCGGTTTTGTCGGGTTTCGACCAATCTACACCTGCCGCATCATTCCCGCGCAGGCGGAAACGAAAATGCGTAACTTAGAAACTTTTTCTCAACAGATTCCACATGCCGACGAGCTTTCGGATTTCCGCCTGCGCGGGAATGACGGATTGATCGAGAAATAGAAAGACATGCCGTCTGAAAAGCGGTTTTAGCTTCGTCAAAGCTACGCTTCAGACGGCATAACACGTCATACCAGATTACGCCGCTTGAGGCGGTGAGCCCGTACCGGCGGGATTTTGTTGTTTTGGTGGGCTGCACTGGATTTGTTGCCATGGCGGATTACCGCTAAGCCAAACTGAAAAATCGGTTTTTAGGGCGCAGGTCACTTCTTGAATCCGACTTATAAGCATTACAGGCAATGGATGTCAATCACAGGTGTCGAGGTTTTGTCGGATGCAAGTATCCAACATACGGTTGCTGAAATTTTTGTGTATTTTTATGCGAGGAGAATATTGATTTATGTTTTCAATATTAGGGTGCAATATTATTTGGAGTTATAGCAACTATGACAGTGCTTTGTTGCTTGCGGTTTTGCCTTTGGGCGAATTTACAACGTGGACAACATGAAAATCTTACCCTAAGAAACTTAGAGTTGTAGCAGTCATTTCGGTGACTATCCAAATTTCTTGCAATGAGTAATTATTTTGAGCCGGAGGTTTTATTTCCTTGTATGGTTGTCTTTTAAAGGTTTACTAAATATATTTGTTTTCTTCTTTTGCCGCTTACCTCATCTCCTGAATCACTATTATGAGACATGATTTCCAAAAAGTGGGAGAAAATATGTAACTGACCACTGTCTTATAGCCGCAGCATGTTTTTGGATAGCGGCTTTTTCAGGATGCAGTATGTAAATGAGGATAATCTACGGTGCGTCAAATTGGAATTTGGGAATAACATTTCTATACATGCAGTGTTAATGAGATTAGTGTAGCAACGAATGCGCGAGGCACAAAGACGCTGAAAAATAACAGTTTGTCTAATTGAATAGGGCACTTTTTGAAACAGTAAATCACTAAAGGTTTACTGTCTCTACTCATCAAAATAAAAGCGTCATTAAATGAACCAGGTACTTTGATGAAACGCTTCCTGGAGGGCGGTGAACCACCATACCTATGGGCTTTTGTTGTTTGGAGCTGTACGATTGTTCGGTTAAACTCGAACACCGCGTGCGTACCGCACTTACACCACGTTGATTTTAAGGTTTGCATGCCGCTCGCAGGTAGATATGGCGAACCACGCACGCACGGTTGGCAAAGATGCAGCTGCAGCTTGCTCTTTTTCAAAAACGCAGCCTACTACCGTTTCCATAGTTATTGCCTCAAATTCAAAAACGTGCAATCCTCTTCGGTTTTAAACCAAAACTGATTGGCATCAGAATATTACCGCGGGACCAAGTTGAAACAACCCCCGCCCGCAACAGAAGACACTCTGCAGTATCCAATACTTTCACTGCAACCTTTACACATTAAAAACGAATCCGAATCAAACGGACCTAACCATAGAATCCTGCCGCATATTAAAACTTTCCATCTTTTAAGCGACATACGCAAAAAGCAAAATTTTATAAAATAAAACATATACATACGATTTTTGAAAACTAACGCCGACTTTGAATGTCCCTACGATAGGCAACTGCGAGGTTAGGGTTAGTAGACTCAACGTTTCGAAGGTTCCGGCGGTTTTGTCGGGGTTTAACCAATCCATACCTACCGCATCATTCCCGCACGGGTGAAATGGGAAACTTTTCCCCAACAGATTCCTATGCCGACTGGACAGATTTCCCCGCCCGCGAATGACGGATTATGGGGATTTGAGAAAATGAGACAAGGCCGTCTGAAAAGCGGTTTTAGCTTCGTTGAAGCCCGTGCTTTCAGACGGTCTTTTAACATGCGTACGATTACGCCGCTTTGAGGCGGTGAACCGTCGCGATTTTGCTGTTTGCAGGCTGGGCAGATGTGTTTATGCTATAGATTACCGGTTAATTCAACACTGCGCGCAAAGGCGTACCGCACACACACCCACGCGCTGGTCTTTAAAGTTTGTGCCGCCCGCAGGTGTGGCGTAGCCACGCACGCGGTTAGTGGAGATGCAGACACGGCCTTACGGTTACAACCGTAAAAAGTGATGGCGCCATTGCGGTAAAAACGACGGTATTTGCAGTAGAGTGCTTCGGAATGATTTTGTAGGTCGGATTCTCGAACCGACGTTTTGGGGGGTATTGCGGCAATGGATTGCAACGACGGAATGTTAGAGTTTTGTCGGATACAAGTATCCGACCTACGCTTGTTTTCAGGCCGACGACTTTGAGGGTCGTCTGAAAGTTCGAAAACAATGGTTTGAACGGCAAAGACCGTGCGTGTACCGCACACCCTACACGTTGGTTTTGAAAGTTTAGCTGCGTCCGCAGGTAGTGTGTGGCGAGCTACGCACGCGGTTGGTGGAGATGCAGGCTACGGCTTGCCGAAATGAACAAAGGTAGTCTGAAAACGGTTTCGCTTTCAGACTACTTATTATGCGCTGCCTGGAGCAATATGTAGGTTGATTGACCCAACCTACGGTTTGCTACAGATTTGCTATGGCTATTTTAGACCTACCTTCTATTGTATTCGTCAATTTGTCTCAACTAACGTTTTGTGAATCGTTAGATCAAAATAAGGCTTAATTTTCGATTAATAATATTTTTAACGATACCTGATTTCTTCCGTTTGCCTGAAATTATATTTTTTGAGACAATAATCCAACTCCCATTCTTCAGCTAAATTAATGAATTTCCCTACAGTTTTAGATACATCTCCCACAAGACATACTAGCACTAACAAAAGTTAGTTAGTTTCATTTAAAGCTAGTGACACCGAAAAATATAGCCAATATTACAAATTTCAAGCGACATTATTTCACTTCGTTCCAAAACAATAAATTTTCTTAATATTCTAATCTTATCCCGCAACACAGCCGCCTCTTCAAACGTACATCCCTGGCCGCCTGCTGCATGGCTTTTTCCAGCTTTGGCGATTTCTAATCGCGTCTCCTCGCCGTAGAATTTCGCCGACTTTGACCTTGTTTTTGCCTTTTCAGACGGCCTTTGCTGCTGTCTTCGTGGTACACGCCGTCGATAATGTCTTTGACCTGTTTTTAATTCCGCTGCGGCACGATGCCGTGTTCTTCGTTAAATTTAATCTGTTTTCGCGGCGGCGTTCGGTTTCGTCGATGGCGGCTTTCATGAGTCGGTGGATTTTGTCGGCGTACAGGATGGCGACGCCGTTCACGTTGCGCGCGGCGCGGCCTATGGTTGAATCGAGCGCGGTGGAGCGCAGGAAGCCTTCTGTCGGCGTCGAGGATGGCGACGAGGGAGACTTTCGGGGATGTCGAGGCCTTCGCGCAACAGGTTGATGCCGACGAGTACGTCAAACAGTCCGAGCCAGTAAATCCTAATGATTTCAACGCGCTCTACGGTGTCGATAGTCGCTGTGCAGGTAGCGCACTTTGATGCCGAGTTCGCTGTAATAGTCGGTGAGTTGCTCCGCCATGCGTTTGGTGAGGGTGGTAACGAGCACGCGTTCGCCTTTTTGGATGCGGTCGTTGATTTGCGTCATTAAGTCGTCGACTTGGGTGGCGACGGGCGGATGATAATTTGGGGTCGACCAGCCTGTGGGGCGGACGACTTGGTTTCGACCACTTGTCCTGCGTGTTCTTCTTCGTATTTGGCGGGGGTGGCGGAAACGAAGACGGTTTTGCGGTATGACTTTTTCAAATTCGTGGAATTTGAGCGGTCGGTTGTCGCGGGCGGAAGGCAGGCGAAAGCCGTAGTCTACGAGGTTTTGCTTTGCGCGATGCGTCGCCTTTGTACATGCCGCCGATTTGGGTAACGGTAACGTGGCTTTCGTCGATGAACATGATGGCGTTGTCGGGCAGGGTAGTCCATCAGCGTGGGCGGCGGTTCGCCTTCTTTTTGCCGGAGAAATGGCGGGAGATAGTTTTCGATGCCTTTGCAGTAGCCCATTTCGTAGAGCATTTCGAGGTCGAAAGCGGGTGCGCTGTTCGATGCGTTGTTGTTCGACGGGGCGTTGTTCGCGGGCGAAAAATCTCGATGCGTTCGCGCAATTCTTCTTTGATGGATCTCGCAGGCGCGCAAGACGGTGTCGCGCGGGGTAACGTAGTGGCTGGACGGGAAGACTGGTGTAGCGAGCCGACGCGCTGGTGCAGGCTGCCTGAAAGCGGGTCGAACATATCGAGGCGCGGTCGATTTCGTCGTCGAAACAGGCTGATGCGCAAGGCGTTTTCAGAGCTTTCGGCGGGGTACACGTCAATCACGTCGCCGCGCACGCGGAAGCTGCCGCGTTTGAAGTCCAAAGTCGCCGCGTTCGTACTGCATGGAAACGAGCGTGGCGATGATGTCGCGCTGCCTCGATGGTGTCGCCTTCTTTGACGGACAACACCATTTGCTGATATTCGGTCGGGTCGCCGATACCGTAAAATGGCGGACACGGTGGCGACGATAATCACGTCGTCGCGTCATCAGGTTTTTGGTGGCGGAAAGGCGCATCTGCTCGATGTGTTCGTTGATCGCGCTGTCTTTTTCGATGGACAAATCGCGGCTGGGCACATAGGCTTCGGGCTGGTAATAGTCGTAGGAGACGAAATATTCCACCGCGTTTTCGGATTCGCGCATTTCGGCGTAGAGCTGGGCGGCAAGGGTTTTGTTGTGCGCCATGATGATGGCGGGACGGCCGCTTTGGGCGATGACGTTCGCCATGGTGTAGGTTTTGCCCGAACCGGTTACGCCGAGCAGGGTTTGATAGGCCAGGCCGTCTGAAAGCCCTTCCGAGCAGACCGGCAATGGCGGTAGGCTGGTCTCCGGCGTGGGGGAAGTGGCGGAGTTTGAAGGGGAATTTGGGTATTGGATGACTTCCATATTGCCGCCTGTACCTGTTTTCTAGTTTGGGGAAAAGGGAAATTATAGCAAGCGTGGGTATTGGCGTTTTGTCTTTATGGGGCGGAACGAAAAATCCGCCGAGTTTCGGCGGATTTGGTTAATCGTTAGAGGAGGCCGTCTGAAAAACGTTGCGCGGCAGGTTTTCAGACGGCCTTTAGGTTAGGATTTGATGGCTTTGTCGGCAATATCTTTGCGGTATTGCATGCGCCTCGAAATGGATTTTGCCACGGCCTCATATGCTTTGGCTTTGGCCTGTTTTCACGTCGTCGCCCAAACCGACCACACACAACACGCGTCCGCCGTTGGTTACCGTGTGGCCGTCTGAAACCGCCGTTCCGGCGTGGAAAACCTTGCCGATTTTATTGGCGGCTTCCATGCCTTCGACGGCGTCGCCTTTGCGCGGGCTGTCGGGATAGCCGGCCGCAGCCAGCACCACGCCGACGGCGGTTTGCGGGTTCCATTCCGCTTGTACCTTATCCAAACGGCGGTCTAAAGCGGCTTGTACCAAATCGGCCAAATCGCTGTCCAAACGGCTCGCGATGGGCTGGGTTTCAGGGTCGCCGAAGCGGCAGTTGAACTCGATGGTGCGGGCGCGCCGTTTTCGTCAATCATCAAAGCCCGCATACAGAAGCCGGTAAATTCGCAGCCGTCCGCCGCCATGCCGCGCACGGTGGGCAGGATGATTTCGTCCATCGTACGGCGGTAGACTTCGGGCGTAACGACCGGGGCGGGGCTGTATGCGCCCATGCCGCCGGTGTTCGGGCCTTGGTCGTTGTCGAGCAGGCGTTTGTGGTCTTGGCTGGTGGCTATCGGCAGGACGTGTTCTCCGTCCACCATCACGATAAAGCTGCTCTCCTCACCCCTGCAAAAGTCTTCGATGACCACCCGCGCACCGGCGTTGCCCATCTTGTCTGCCCAACAGCATGTCGTCGATGGCGGCGTGCGCTTCGCCAAAGTCATGGCGACAATCACGCCTTTGCCCGCCGCCAGGCCGTCAGCCTTGATGACGATGGGCGCGCCTTTCGCGTCCACATAATCATGCGCCTGCTGCGCGTTGTCGAAACGTTTGGTAGCCGGCGGTGGGAATGCCGTGCCGTTTCATAAACGCTTTGGCAAAATCTTTCGAACTTTCCAACTGTGCGGCGGCACGGGTCGGCCGAAAAACAGGCAGTCCGGCGGCGCGGAAATCGTCCACAATGCCTGCCGCCAGCGGGCTTCAGGGGCCGATAATGGGTGAAGGCGACGTTTCTTTCCGGCAAAAAGTCGATTAGGTCGGTATGCGCCGTCAGCGGCAGGTTTTGCAGCTTGGGTCTCGGGTGCGGTGCCTGCATTGCCGGGGGCGACGAAGACAGTGGCGACTTTGGGCGACTGTGCCAGTTTCCAGGCCAGTGCGTGTTCACGGCCGCCGCTGCCGATAACGAGCAGTTTTATGGGGATTCCTTAAATTGATTCGGGTTTGTCGGAAAGGGACGCCGGATGTGCCGGAGCCTGTCAGTATGGAGGCCGTCTGAAAAAGTGTCGTTGGGTTTTCAGACGGCCTCGGATTCATTTGCCTCAAAATCAAACCTTATGGTTTGCTTAAGGCCGTACTTGGAGCGACCATCAGCATCAATAACCGAAGTGTCGGCCAAACATTAAAGATGGAATCTTAACATTTTTGACCGTATCGACCAATCGGCCAAAAGCGGGAAGACCTCACATTTCCCCTTTAGGCCCTATTTCGGCATTTACTTTTTCCAACTGCGCTGCAACGCTTCGAAAACTCATCAGAAGCCGCTTCGATATTTTCAATGATTTCATCGGCCAAAATATCAGGGGCGGGCAGATTGTCCAAGTCGGTTAAAGAATGGTCTTTCAGCCAGAAAATATCCAAGCTGGTCGCGCTGATTGATTTCATCGATACTAAATTTACGCCAACGTCCGTCGGGATTGTTTTCGGCATGATAGGTTTCTGCGCGCTTTGAACGGTCTTCAGGGGCAATAGCAGGTAATGAAATCCTGCAAATCCGCCAACTGCATCGGTTTTTTCTTCAGCGTGTGATGCACGTTGGTGCGGTAGTCATACACCCAGATTTCTTGGGTAACGGCTTTTTCCTGTGCGGGGCGGTTATCAAAGAACAACACATTTGCTTTTCACGCCTGGGCGTAGAAAATACCCGTTGGCAAACGCAAAATCGTATGCAAATCGGTCATCTGCAATAGTTTTTACGCACGGTTTCGCCTGCGCCGCCTTCAAACAGCACATTATCGGGTACGACCACGGCAGCCGCCCGTTGTTTTTGAGCATGGTGTAAATATGCTGCAAGAAGTTGACTTGTTTGTTGGAGGTGGTGCCCAAAGTCTTGGCGGTTATAGACAAAAATCTTCGGTTTCGGCTTCACCTCGGCATTGGTAGGTCATGCGTGCTACCGAATGGCGGATTGGCCAAAACCAAGTCCACTTTGCGTGCGCTGGGTGCAACCAAGGAGTCATCGGAACTAATCGGGCTATCGCCGTCCATTTCCGCCGATGCCGTGTAAAAACAGGTTCATCAAACACAAACGGCGGGTATTGGCGACAATTTCATTACCGAAAAACGTCCTTTTTTTAGCCGCTCTTTTTGGTCGGTATTTAAATCTGCATGTTTTTCCAAATAGCTGTATGCCGCCAATAAAAAGCCGCCGGTGCCTGCTGCCGGGTCGGCAATCAGGGTATCTGCCTCGCGGGCGGACGCATTCGACAATTGCTTGAATCAAAGCGCGCGGCGTAAGTATTGTCCCCGCGCCGATTTGGTATCTTCGGCATTTTTCCAAAATGCCTTCGTAAATATCGCCTTTCACATCCACGCCCAAGCGCGTCCATTTGGTTTCATCAATCATCGCCACCAAACGGGATAATTTGGCAGGGTCTTGGATTTTTGTTTTTGCGCCTTGGCAAAGATTTGACCAGCAAGCCTTTTGCGCATACTTAAATCGCGCAACAAAGCGAGATAATGGCTTTCCAATTCCGCGCCAGTGCGGTCGGTCAGACTTTTCCAGTTGTATTCTTCCGGAATGCCGACATCACGATTGTAGGGCGGCTGGCTGTATTCAAACGCCATTTTCAAAAAAATCAGATAGGTAATCTGCTCCAAATAGTCGCCGTAGCTCACGCCGTCATCGCGCAGCATATGGCAGAAACCCAAACCTTTTGGACGATGGCATTTGAAGTGTGGTTTTGCGTTGTAGGTCATATTCTGTTTTCTCTTTAATTTATTTATCCAAAAGGCTACCTGAAAAAGCCGCTTTTAAGACCGCCTGTTTGAGCAGCTCGGCTTGTTTGAGTTGTTTGGCAAGTTCGGCGGCGAGTTGGTCGCAGGCAGTAAGTTTGCTTTCTAAAATGGCAACAATTTGGGTTTTGTTCGCGAGGACAAGGCAATGGAAATATATATCTTTAATGCGTTCTAGCAATCTATTAGTATGATTCTGATTGACTACCTCGTATATGCCATTATGTTTTTCACCATCTGAAGAACGTAAATATACAAAATTTCCTGCTGAAATATTTTTGTCAGTTTAGATCAGTCCCTAGCAATAGCTATGATTCAGTTGTTGCTTCAATTAGCAATTACACGAACATATCCTCGAGTATTTGCCCTCCAACATCGCAACAAAAAAAGTCACTGTTTTAATAATACAAAGTCAGTTTCTTTAAAGCCATATCTGTAACAAAGCTGTCATCAGAATCTGCATATTCATTATTCAAACTCCCACTGGTAACCCAAGGAATTTGAGCCATTTTCACAGTAATTTGCATTACTAATGGAGTCTGCTCGCATTAAAACTCTAACCAGCTTGATTGATTTTTATAGCTCCCCTACCACCCACTCGGCGAAATCTGCAAAATTGTCTTCAAACTTAACCGCTTGTGTCGGTGACTTTGGGTTTGCTCTGGTTTTTCCCTTCTTTTCATTTTTGTTCCCATTGACTGACGGCTGTTTGCCAGTCGGCAAGCTGTTGAGCGTGGTGTTGTTCGCGGGTCGTCTGAATTTGGGCGAGCAGTTCGTTTTCAGACGGCAAGGTGTCCGTGCTTGCTGCGCCATTCTTTGGTGAGTTCGCCGTTAAAGGCGTTTTTGAGCAGGGATTGGCGGTATTGTTGGATTTGCTGCGCTGCGGTTTTCAGACGACCTATGCCTTCGTCGATTTCTGATCAAAACAGGCTTTCGATTTTTATTGACGATGGCTTGTTGGGTTTCAAGTGGGGAATGGGTATTCAAAGTTTTCTCACATACTTTTGAGCTGATATTTTGTAGTATTACTCACCTGATATGAAACTAATTTGTTTTCCTGATAAAAACGGATAAAGTAGATAAAAAAATAGAATGAATCTATTTGATAATCAAACGTAAAATTCGTGCAGACCAACTGGATTGTTGAAATTTGACAGAACTGTTTTTGTAATCAAGCTTCCTTTCCAATTGGGCTGACTAGGTCCACCACCTGATAATCTCAATTTAGAATATGCTTTTCTGAATTTCAAGTTCTAAGACTGATATTTTTCTTTTCGTAGAGCTGCCGTTTAAACTATCATCATTTTTCCCTAATCATTGAATTTCAGATCACGAATATATCGAAATCAAAATTTCTCATCTTATGAATTTTCTATCTTTTCCCACAATGCATCCATCAACTTTGATTCAGTAATCTCGCAACGATGTAGTTTTTCCACCCTTCAGGCAAATTGCTGTTCTGTGGTCATTTTTATGCTGTCCATTGTCGGTTAATCTCGTCTAATAGGGTGTTAAAAGTCTTGGTCGTTGGCGGCAATTTCACTCAATACATCATAGGCTTGACCCAATCCGCCGTGTTGGTTGAACGGGGTAAGTTCAAAAGTCGTTCCCGTCGATGGCAAAGGAAGTGATGATGTGGTCACGAATCATGGTCAGCCATTGCATTTGTTCTTCGGTCAGCGGTTTGTCGGCGCGGGCGTTGTGTTCAAAACGTCCATGTTTGGAAGTTTTTACGCACGGTTTTGCTAAACGGGGTGATTTTGCCATCAATGCCAATCACTCGGCGAACAAGGCTGACTAAGGCGGTGAGTTCGCTTTCTACCTGTTCGCTGACGTTATCCAAACGCGCGTACGCCTGCCAGATATGACTGAATGCCAATTTCGGTTTGGCTTTTTATGATGGCGGCTGCCAGCTCTTTAATCATCGCAAGGCTTAAGGCTTTGGCGTTGATAAGGCTGATTATAGAAAAATCTGCAAGGCGGTAATTTCGTCTTTGTTGCTGCGTATCCATTCGGCAAAAATCTTGGGTCAGGGTTTCATCATTTTCGCCCAGCCTGCGTGGATGACTTCATCAATCTCGGCGTCAATTTTCTGCTCGTTTTGTTTGCGGATGTCGTCCAATGTGGTGATGAGTTCCATGGAAAGCGGACGTGTGGCGGCTTTGACGCGCTGTTTTTGTATCTGTAAAACGGTTTTTCAGACGGCGTCTCATCGATGGAAATGCCTTCTTGCTCGCAGGCTGCCCGATGGATTTCGTCGGTATTGATGGCGTGAAACAGGTCTTTGACCAATTGCGGTAATGGGACGCCGCCTGTGATTTCGGTGATCCGCTGCTGTTGTTCGTCATCCAGCTGTTTGTTTAAACGGGCAAGGCGTGCCGCCAGTGAGCTGATGCTGTCGCTATCATATGCGCCGCCGAAGACGACGGCTTTTCCTAACGGAGAAGCTGACCGAACGCTTGGTGTCTAATTGTTGGCTTGCCGTCTTTGAGCGATTTGGTAACACAATGGCATCGACAATCACATAATGGGTTTTGGCTGATGATGCGGAAGGGCTGACTTTTGCAAGCCTTCTTTATCAAGCGTGCGTGTGCCGCGTCCTTTCATTTGTTCGAAAATAGTTGCGGCTTTTGACATCGCGCATAAACAGCAGGCATTCAAGCGGGGCGGACATCGGTTCCCGTAGCAATCATATCGACGGTAACGGCGATGCGCGGTTAGTAGCTGTTGCGGAAATTCGCCAAGACGGTTTCTAGGTTCTTCGCCCTTGTTCGATGATTTCGCCGTTTTCACCCACAATATCGTCTTTGGCTTTGTAAGTGATTTTTGCAAAATTCGTTGCCTTGCCCGAACTCTTCCCGCACCATTTTGATGATGTCGTCGGCGTGGCTGCTCGTTTTGGCAAAAATCAAGGTTTTTGGGCACTTCTTGACGATTTGGGAACATTACGGCAAATGGTCGCGAAAGTACGGATAATGGTGCGGATTTGGCTTGGATTGACAACTATCCCTGTCGAGTTGCTTGGCGGTATAGTCTTCATCGCTATCTTGCTGCTGCCAGCGTTTACGGCGTGTGGTGCGTCTCGCGGTGTTCGACCAGCTCTTCGGCTTTGAATTTGCCGCCATCCAGGCTGATTTTGGTATTGATCAGATAGACTTCATTGCCTACGTTTACGCCATCGGCAACGGCTTGCTCGTGGCTGTATTCGCTGACGACATTTTGATTGAAAAAGCCAAAAGTGCGGTTGTCCGGTGTGGCGGTTAAAGCCGATCAGATAAGCATCAAAATAATCCACACTTGTCGCCACAGGTTGTAAAATGGAGCGATGGCATTCGTCGATAAAAGATAAAATCAAAAATTCGGGCGGCAGATCCGGTTGATAGGCAACGGGCAATGGTTCTTTTAAGCGGTTTTCCCATTCTTCCAATTCCATGCTGTCATCCGGTATCGCCAGGTCTTCCCCTTTTAATAGCGAATACATGCGCTGAATAGGTACAAATGCAGAACTTCTACGCCGTTGGGAATATGCGGCGATTTAATGACTTGAGCGTTGTAGAGTTCGGTAAATTTGCGGTTGTCGTCAGACGGGGTAAAACCAACATTTCCTGCTCGGCCTGTTCGCCCAAATTGACAGTGTCTACTAAAATAAAATGCGGCGTTTGCCTGTATTTGAGCAAACGATACATAATGCTGATGGCGGTATAGGTTTTGCCTGCGCCTGTGCTCATCTGAATCAAGGCGCGCGGCAAATCTTTTGCCAAAAGAATCTTTGCATATTTTCGATGGCGGTTAATTGGCAATCGCGCGACCGAGTTCAGCCGCAGACAGATGGTTGGGATTGAGTGGCGGTATAGCTCTTGAGTTTGGCGCGCAGGGTGTTTTTGCCTTCGTTTGCCCATTTTTGCAATGTCTCGGGGCGATGAAAGTTGAAATACTTCACGGGCACGAGGGGCAGGATCGTTGCGGTTGGTAAAACGTGTTACTACGCCCTGTGCTTTCATATAAAAAGGCAATCTCTGCTTGCTGAATATAATTGAGTTCTGCTATCGGCATAGCGTGCGCTTTGCTCTTCCACCGTATTGAGCTTATGGCCAAAAGTTTTCTTCTTTGCCTCAATAATGGCAACCGGCCTCGATCAACAACAACAGATAATCTACCGGACCGCTGTCGGTCGGATATTCACGCACCGCCACACCTAAAACTACTGTTGCGATTAAAGTACTTCACCGACTGTACCGCCCAGCCCGCCTGCTCCAGTTTTTTGGTCGATGATGTCGCGGGCTTTCTGCTCGGGTGTTGGCTGTGAGTTGTCTGTTGAGTCATATACTCTCCGGATGGCGCGGTCATTTTTCAAAAATATAAAAACAGGGTTTTGATTATATTCAATTCAGCTGAATCGGATAATCAAAATCAGGAAATATTAATTTGAACGAGGGTTCCCCTCCTATTCGGCATAAGCATTCTTAATCGTGCATTGTCGTCATATCGTGCCTTTCAGACGGCCTATCATCAAAGCGTGTGCAATCCCACTCATTATGAGTGAAAAACTGTTTCCACTGCGGCCTGCCCGTTCCCGATGGTACCCATTTTCGCCGATTGTCTATGAACAGCGTGAAGAGCCTGCCTGCTGTGCCGGCTGTCAGGCTGTGGCGCAGGGCATTATTGATGCCGGGCTGAGCGCTATTACAGCGGCGAACTGCTGAAGCGGAACAGGCCGGTTGCCTCCGCCCGAGATTCTGGCCTCAACTGAAACTGTACGACCTGCCCTGACGTGCAGCGCGAATTTGTGTTGAAACGCTGTCGGAAAACGAGCGTGAAGCATCGTTGATGCTGAGCGGCGTTACCTACGCCGCCTGCGTCTGGCTGATTGAACAGCAGCTATTGCGGCAAAACGGCATTCTGTCGGCTGAATTGAATTACAGCACGCTGAAGGCCCGCATCAAGTGGGACGACAGCCGGGTAAAACTCTCCGACATTTTGCTGAAAATCCGACAACAGGTTATTCCGGCCTCGCCTTCACGACGCGCTAGGCAGACGAATCGGCACGGAAAGAACGTAAAAGAGCCATCGTCCGCCTGGTAGTAGTCGGATGCGCATGATGATGCACCATGATGTTTGCCCTGCCGACCTACCGGTATGACGATATCGAACCGCAATTTCTCACTATTTTGCATTGGGGCGCATTTTTAATGGTGCTGCCCGTTATCTTTTTCGCCGCCGTCCCCTTTTATCGCGGCTGCCTACGCGATCTGAAAAACCGCCGCCCCGGTATGGACACGCCGATTGCGTTATCCATCTGGCTGGCTTTCGGGGCAGGTCTGTACGCCCTGTTGCGGAATGCAGGACAAGGAATGTATTTCGAGGGTTTACGTATGCTGGTGTTCCCGCTTTCGTTGGGACGTTTTATGGAGCAGTCCGCACGGCGCAAAGCAGGGGATGCGGCGGAAAGACTGGTCAAACTCGTACCGGCCTTCTGCCGCAAACTGCCGAACTATCCTGACGACGAAACGGCTGAAGAAGCGCCGTGGTAGCAGCTTCAACGCGGCGACGTGGTGCTGGGTGAGGGCTGGAGAAGTGATACCTGCCGACGGCTGCATCCTGACAGGCGAAAGCGAGGCCGACGAAGCCATGCTGACAGGTGAAAACCTGCCCGTACCCAAACAGCCGGGCGACAAAGTTACCGCCGGTACGCTCAACACCGCCGGCCCGATCATCATCCGTGCAGACGGCGTGGGCGGCGATACGCGTTTGGCGCACATCGTCAAACTGCTCGACAAAAGCCTTATCGCAAAAACCGCGTTTTGGGCCGTTTTGGCCGACCAATACGCCTCGCGCTTCGTGTTCGGTATGATTACCTTCTCACTGCCCGTCTTCATCGGCTGGCTGGTGGTATCAGCGACGTCCATCAGGCCTTATGGATTACCGTTTCGCTACTGGTCATTACCCGCCCGTGCGCCCTGTCGCTCGCCACGCCCACCGCCCTAGCTCGCATCCACGCGGCAAGCTGGACGCGCAAAGGCGTATTGGTGGCCGGCCCGCAGGCTTTGGAAACTTTGGCCGTTGCCACCGATGCCGTATTCGACAAAACAGGCACGCTGACGGAAGGCCGTCTGAAAGTCAAAACAAACCATCTGCCTAGGGCAGCCTGACAGAACAACAGGCGGCACAAATCGCGCAAACGCTCGAAGCCCAATCCGAACACCCGATTGCCCGCGCCATCGCCGCCCTGCCCCTTTTCAGACGGCCTTCATATCGAGGCCGGACAAAAGGCTGAACCGCGTCAGCCACGGTGTCAGCGCGATGCTGGTCATCAACGGTCAAACCGACCTCTGGCTGCTGGGCAAACCCGAATACGTCGCCGAAACCGCCGGCAACCTGCCCGATACCGTTACCGAGGCAAAACATGCGGGCACACTCATCACCCTCGGCAACTGACACGGTTTTGAAGCCGTTTCTCGCTTTGAAGACCAAACCAACCGGCATCCGGCAAATGGTTGCCGAATTGAAACGACAAGGGCTAACCGTCCACTCCTCAGCGGAGACCGCTAAGCCGCCGATGCAATCGCTGGCACAGAACCTGCGTCTGGACGCATTCAGCGCCGAAGCTGTTCCGGAAGACAAACTGGCTCGATGTCGAAAACCCTGCAACGGCAGGGCAAGAAAAGTGCTGATGGTAGGCGACGGCATCAACGACGCACCTGTTTTGGCCGCCGCCGACGTATCCGTTGCCGTGGCGGGCGGAGCCGACGTTGCCGTGCAGGGTGCAGACATCGTATTGCTGAACGACGATATGCCGTGATTCCGCAAGCGGTAAACCAAGCCAAACGCACCGCCGCAATTATCCGTCAGAATCTGATTTGGGCAGCCGCATACAATCTGATCGCCGTCCGCTAGCGCGGCAGGATTCTGTTACCCCTGGCTGGCTGCATAGGGCATGAGCGGCAGCCCCTGTTGGTATAGCTAATGCGCTGCGCTGGAAACATGGCAAAACCGGTTTAATTTCGATTTGATTTCCGACTGTGCCGCATTAAAAGCTGAAGGCCGTCTGAAAACACGCATGACAGACGCTTAGCAAAACAAACCGATGCGGCATTGCCTTCCTGCCCTGAATGACGCTAATCCGCCGCCAATCCAAATCAAAAACAGTGAAACCAAAAAGTATGGGGCTGACAATCGTCAGCCCCGATTATGAATCCGGTTTGAAACCCTGATTATTTATTTACAATATTTCGCTACTTCTTGATTGAAACGCTGAATCAATGCTTCACGTTTGTCAGTACGCGCATTTTGCGCAAAAGACAAATTCATCTGTGCGGTTTTGCAGTTTGCTTCTTCCGCCTGTTTGTTCTGTCTTCAATTTCTTTATTGCGCTTTTTCGGCTTCTTTATTCTGCTGTGCAATCTGCTCGCTCACCTGGCCTAGTTGCTCTGCCAAAGACGGTGCGGCGTTAGGATCACCCACGGTTGTAACGGAAGCGGGCTGAACGGTCGAATTCGCCGGCGGCGTTACTTTGTTGGTACGGATATTGATAGTGGTACTGGCTGTCGGCTTCAGTTGATAAGGAACGTCGGAATAAGCGTTTACCCCACTTTTTCCTTCCAACGGTAAACCTCGGAAGAAGCTGCGAAACACTGCCCGACACCAACAGCCGCCCAACAGCAAAACTTTGGCAATTTGAGTAATGCATGATCCCGACTCTCTTTTGTATCGGTATGAATGAATAAGATTGTACTGTATTTACCCTTATGCCGCTATGTTATCGTCTGCACTGCCGCCAAATCTGTTGGGGAGGCGCGTAAAATTTGATACAATGGCGTGCATCTTGCACAAACTGAAAGTTGAAAGCATCATGCGCATCGTAGAAAAAGCCTACACCTTCGACGACGTTCTGCTCGTTCCCGCCCATTCCCAAGTGCTGCCGCGCGACGTTTCCCTCAAAACCAGACTCACCCGCCAAATCACCCTCAACCTCCCTTTCGCTTTCCGCCGCTATGGATACCGTAACCGAAGCCCGTCTGGCCATTTCGATGACCCAGGAAGGCGGCTTGGGCATCATCCATAAAAACATGTCCCCGACATGCAGGCCAAAGCCGTGGCACAGGTAAAACGCCACGAAAGCGGCATCGTCAAAGACCCCGTTACCGTCGCACCCAACGTCCTTATCCGCGAGCTTTTTGGAACTGCGCGCGCAACGCAAACGCAAAATGTCCGGCCTGCCGGTCGTAGAAAAACGGCAAAGTGGTCGGCATCGTAACAAACCGCGACCTGCGTTTCGAAAACCCGCCCTCGACCTGCCGGTTTCCGCCATCATGACCCCGCGCGAACGCCTGGTTACCGTGGCTGAAGGCGCAAGCATCGAAGAAGCGCGCGAACTGATGCACCACGCACAAAGTCGAACGCGTTTTGGTCTTGAACGCCAACGACGAACTCAAAGGCCTGATTACGGTTAAAGACATCATCAAAACCACCGAATTCCCTAATGCCAACAAAGATGCTGAAGCTGTTTAGCATGTCGGCGCGGCGGTCGGCACCGGGTGCGGATACGGAAGACGCGTCAGGCGTTGGTGGCTGCAGGCGTGGACGTGATTGTGGTCGATACGCGACAGCTACAGCCAGGGCGTACTCGACCGCGTGAAATGGGTGAAGAAAACTTCCCGAAGTACAGGTTATCGGCGGTAATATCGCCACCGCGCAGGCGGCATCGTGATTTGGCCGCCGCCGGTGCGGACGCGGTCAGCGGGCATCGGCCCTGGGTTCCATTTGCACCACGCGTATCGTGCGTCGGCGTGGGCGTGCCGCAACTGACGGCGATTCACAACGTTGCCGAAGCCTTGAAAGGCACCGGCGTGCCGTTGATTGCCGACGGTGGCATCCGTTTCTCGGGCGACATCGCCAAAGCCTTGGCAGCCGGCGCGTCGTGCGTGATGCTGGGCGGCATGTTTGCCGGCACGGAAGAAGCCCCGGGCGAAATCGAGCTGTACCAAGGCCGTTCGTACAAATCTTACCGCGGCATGGGTTCGCTGAGGGCAATGAGCTGAGGCTCTTTCCGACCGCTATTTCCAAGACAAACAGGAAAGCGCCGACAAATATGTGCCCGAAGGCATCGAGGGCCGCGTCCCCTAAAAGGCCCGATTGTAAACATCATCCACCAACTCACCGGCGGCCTGCGTTCCAGCATGGCTATCTGAGCTGCGCACGATAGACGAAATGCACGAAAAAGCGGAATTTGTCGAAAATCACTTCCGCAGGCATGAGCGAGTCACACGTTCACGACGTACAGATTACGAAAGAAGCACCGAACTATCACCGCGGTTGATTGGTTGAATGAAGAGGCCGTCTGAAAACTTTTATACGGGTTTTCAGACGGCCTAGACTGTTGTACAACCGTTCCTACCAATCGGAGAACATCATGAACATCAAAAATCCGCACTTTACGGCATCATCATCCTTTCTGCTGCCACCCTGCCCCTTTCCGCACAAGCTGCCACCGATGCTGCAAACGAAATCTGTGCTTCCCCGACACCTTTTCGCTTCCAAACCGCCGACGGCAACATCGTCTGCCGCGCGCACCCATAAACAGCGGCGACCTGTTCGACATCGATTTACTCGGCCGCGCCCCATCAGTCGTCTGCCTGATCCACCGTACCGAAAGCGGGAAAGGCCACGATTGCCAACCCGACGGCTACGGCGCGCATGCATCCTTGCAAAACAGACGATACCAACTGAGGCTGCCTCAGCGGCATCCCGGCCGAATCTACCGGCCGAACCCTGAAAGTACAGGATATTGCAGGAAAAGAAAAAGTAGAAACACCCTATTTCACCTGCCAGCTGAACGACGGCGGAATAGACCGTATAGCACCGAAAGTCCGACCGGCTTCCGCTTAGCCCGACTGAACAGGACTACCACTGACTAACCGCCGAACAACCTGAGGCCGTCTGAAAATACGCCGCCAAACCGAAAAATATTTTTCAGACGGCCCTAACCGCCTCCTGACACCCGAACCATCTGCGGTATAATCGCCGCCGACCACACGGCCTTAGAGGCCGTCTGAAAACATCATCCATCCCTATCGACCACAAAAGGAAGAAAACATGAGCGCCATCATCGACATCTTCGCCCGCGAGATTTTGATTCGCGCGGCAACCCCACCGTAGAATGCGACGTGCTGCTGGAAAGCGGCGTGATGGGTCGCGCGGTGTGCCCAGCGGCGCGTCCACAGGCCAAAAAGAGCCCTGGAACTGCGCGACGGCGACAAAGCCCGCTATCTGGGCAAAGGCGTATTGAAGGCAGTCGAACACGTAAACAACGAAATCGCCCAAGCCCTGATCGGCATCGACGCTTCCGAACAAAGCTACATCGACAAAGTGATGATCGAACTGGACGGCACCGACAACAAAGGCCGTTTGGGCGCAAATGCCACCCTTTCAGCTGTTTCCATGGCTGTCGCCCGCGCCGCAGCCGAAGATGCCGGACTCGCCGCTCTACCGCTACCTGGGCGGTGCCGGACAAATGGCTATGCCCGTACCGATGATGAACGTCATCAACGGCGGCGCGCACGCCAACAACAGCCTGGACATCCAGGAATTCATGATTATGCCCGTCGGCGCGCCGACCTTCCGCGAAGCCCTGCGTTGCGGCGCGGAAGTTTTCCACGCCCTGAAAAAACTGTGCGATGCCAAAGGCTTCCCCACCACAGCGTCGGCGACGAAGGCGGTTTCGCACCCAACCTGAACAGCCACGAAGAAGCCTTTGAAACTGATGCAGCAGGCCGTTGCCGACGCGGGCTACAAAACCGGCGAAGACGTACTGTTCGCCTTAGACTGCGCCTCCAGCGAATTTTTACAAAGACGGCAAAATACCACCCTATCCGCCGAAGGCAAAGCCTGAGCAGCGCGGAATTCGCCGACTCACCTGGCTGACCTACGCCCGCTACCCCATCGTTTCCATTGAAGACGGCATGGACGAAAAACGACCGCGAAGGCTGGAAAACCGCTGACGCGAAAAACTCGGCGGCATAGTCCAACTGGTGGGCGACGACCCTGTTTGTCACCAACCCCAAAATCCTGGCTGAAGGTATCGAAGACGGTACCGCCAACGCCCTGTTGGTCAAGCGAACCAAATCGGCACGTTGAGCGAGACGCCCAAAGCGGTCGAACTGGCCAACGCAACCGCTACACTAGCGTGATGAGCCACCGTTCGGGCGAAACCGAAGACAGCACCATCGCCGATTTGGCTGTCGCCACCAACTGCATGCAGATTAAACCGGCTCGCCTCCCGCTCCGACCGCATGCACCAACATAACCAGCTCTCCGCATCGAAGAAGAATTGGGAGCGAAGCGGCTTACTATCCGGGCAAGGCCGCGTTTTACCAACTGGAAAATAAGGCCGAAAACATGAAGTGGGTAACTTTGGTGCTCGTGTCCGCCATCACCCTTTTCCAATACCAACTGTGGATAGGGAAAGGCAGCTATCACGACGTGGTCGTTACGGACGGCAAAATAGCGGCACAACAGGCCACGAACGCGAATTTGCAGCTGCGTAACAACGCCCTGAATGCCGAAGTCGCCGACCTAACGCGACGGCAGCGAGGCCATCACCGAAATCGCCCGCGTCGATTTGGGCTACATCGAACAAGGCGAAACCTACTACCGCCTGGTCAAACGGAACGATTAAGGCTTCCCGCCCGCCCGTTCCTTCAACAAAGGCCGTCTGAAAACCCGCAAACAAGGTTTTCAGACGGCCTCAATCCATTTTTCAGACGGCCTAACTTTGTTTATCATCCGCTTTCCTCTGACCAACATCAGGAGGACACCATGCAGGACACCGCCGCCTACATCCGCGCCCAGGCAGCCGCCGCGCAACGCCCTATTACGCCGTATCCGCCGCCGACAGCTCGGCTCAAACGCCGCCCTGCTCCGCACAGCCGAACTACTGGACAAACACCGCACCGCAATCCCTAGCCGCCAACCGCCAGGACATGGAAAACGCTGCCAGCAAAAGGACTGATGCCGCCATGCTCGACCGCCTGCAACCCTTTCCGACGCGGGCATAGACAACATCTGCGAAGGCCTGCGCCAGATTGCCGCCCTGCCTGACCCTGTGGGCGAAAATGGACGAATTCGCGCACCCGCCCGAACGGCCTTCAAACTCGGCAAATGCGCGTACCGCTCGGCGTCATCGGCATCATCTACGAATCGCGGCGAAGCGTAACCGCCGATGCCGCCGCCCTGTGCTCTGAAACTGGCAACGCCTGCGTCCGTCGCGGCAGCGAAGCCGTCAGCAGCAACAGCGCGATTGCCAAACCGTTCCGTCAAGCCCCGCACGAAAACGGCCTGCCCGCCGATGCCGTCTGCTTTATCGAAGACACCGCCCGCGAAGGCGTGGGCGCGATGCTGCAAAGCCCCGATTTAATCGACGTCATCATCCGCGCGGCGGCAAATCGCTGATGGCGAGGATTGCCGCCGAAGCCCGCGCCGGTCATCAAACGATTTGGACGGCATCTGCCACGTCTATCTGGACGAATTTGCCGACCCCGAAAAAGCCAGTCTCCATCGCCTTCAACGCCAAAACCCTCGCGCTACGGCACCTGCAACACCATGGAAACCCTGTTGGTCCACACCGCCCGTGCCGCCGAACTCCTGCCACCAGCTGGCGGAAAATACCGCGAAAAAGGCGTGGAACTGCGCGGGCTGCCCGCAAACGCTGTCCATACTGCCCGACATTCAGACGGCCTCCGACCAAGACTCGGGACACCGATACCTCGCCCCTGTGCTTGCCGTCAAAATCGTCGGCAGCCTCGAAGAAGCCGTCGCCCACATCAACCGCCACGGCAGTACCACACCGACAGCATCGTAACCGAACACCTCGGCCGTGCCCGAACTCTTCCTGCGCGCGCCGTCGATTCCGCCAGCGTGATGGTAAACGCCTCCACCCGTTTTGCCGACGGCTCGAATACGGCCTCGGCGCGGAAATCGGCATTTCCACCGACAAAATCCACGTCCGCGGCCCCGTCGGCCTGCACGGCCTGACCTCGCAAAAATGGATCGTGCTCGGCAACGGCCAAATCCGCACCTAAACCCTGAAATGCCGTCTGAAAAACAATTTTCAGACGGCCTCCCAAACCGCAAAACCACATACGGCAAACACACTGGCGAACCAACGGGAAAAGCGCGTCAAACCGTCCAACAAACACCACAGCCAGCCCTTTTGGCAGGCTGACAAACCCTACCGCATCGACTGTTCAGATTACCGACGGCGGCTTCCGCGCCCTCGGCTACATCATAGTCCTTCCTGCCGGCGCAATCAACGCCGGCGGCTTCTTCTCGCCGTCCAAAGCCACACTCCGCACATCACCGGTTCGAGGTCGGCGCGGCAGACGCGGCCATCTCGCGACTCGCACGGCTTCTTCGCCGCCATATGTCGTGCGTAGTCGCCTTCCTAATCGGCCCGCGCATTCCAGCTGGACGATACTGTGGGCGAAACGCCAACGCTTCCGCAGCAGCTACGGCCTGTCGATGTGGCTGGAAAAGCCTCTACCTGCTCGCCTCGGCCTTTGGCGCGCCTGTCGCACTACTGACCGCATCCCGCTGCCGCCCACCGTGCTGCTGCTGTGCTTCATCGCGGGGATGCAGCAACCCCGTCATGACCGTACTCTCCGGCGGCGTCATCCGCTCCACCCATACGACCGGCACCGTAACCGATCTGGCATCGAATTGGGCAAAGTGCTGTCATTACCGCCGCAGCAAAAACCCGAAACCGCCTGACATCGCCGTCAACCGCCCGAAAAATGCGCTGCTGCTGGCAATTCTGGCCGCCTTCATTTTGGCGGCGTAGTCGGCGCGTGGGCTACCACCGGCCTCGGCTACCACTTCACCTCTCCCGTAGCGCCCTGCTGTTCTGGTTCGGTGCCGGATCGGTCGGCTACGACGCCAAACTGCGCTGGCGAATATACTGGCGGCAGAAAAACAGTTTAAACGGTAGGCAGGGCGTAATATCGTTAAGGCCGTCTGAAACACCGCAACAATCGGCTATGGAAGCTGCGTATTTCCACACCCGACAGAAAGGACAATCATGAAACTGTTCAACACGATTACTGTCATCACCGTTTCTCTGCCCTGATGCTCGGCGGCTGTATCACCCACCCCGACGGCACACAGAAAACCAGCAAACCGCCATGTAGCGGACTCGGCGGCGCGGCGGCCTGCGGCATCATCGGCGCACTGACCACGGCGGCAAAGGCGCGCGAACTCCGCCCCAGCCTGCGGCGCGGTCGGCGCGGCATCGGCGGCTAGCATGGACTACCAAGAGAAAAACTGCGCGAAAGCCCTGTCAACACCGGCGTGGATGTGGAAACGCAACGGCAACCAAATCAAAACCGGTGATGCCTGAAAACGTTACCTTCCCCACCAACAGCTCGACGCTGAACGCCAACGCGCAAAACGCCTTGGCCGCCGCCGCGCAAACCTGACCCAATACTCCCGACACCACGCTGACCGTCACCACACACCGACAACACCGGCTCCGACGCCATCAACGATCCGTTGTCGCAACGCAGCGCCCAAGCCGTCGCTTCCTACCCGCAATCACGTGGCGTGGTGCTTCCGCATGAACATCTTCGACCACGGCCTCGCCAGCCGATTGCCTCAACGCCACCGTTGAAGGCCGCTGCAAAACCGCCGTGTCGAAATCTCTAATCAATCCTGACTGAAATGCTGCCACGTGCTGCACTACAGCAGCAACTGCGTTGATTAAGTTCTTTTGCCGCATGACAAAAGGCCGTCTGAAAACAACTTTCAGACGGCCTCATTTTTATGCAGGGGCATCGACCACCGCCTCGCGGGTTTTATATCCATAGATTTGCACCTACGCATCGTTATCCTGCCGCTACCGAAAAATTGATTTCATCGTTCACCCTGCTGCGATAGGAAATGAAAAAGGAAAAACAAAAAGGCCGTCTGAAAAGGTTTTTAAACTTTGAACTGGCCCCCAAATCTTGACAGCTCATAAAAGCCTATTCAGGCTTTCAGTGCAAGCTGGGTTCTGTATGCGACAGGACTCAGCTTTTTCAATTTCAAACTGCAACGCTCCCGGTTGTAGTAATCCATATAGTCATCTATCTGTTTCATCAATTCGTCCACCGTCAATTCACCTGCGTTATAGAAACACTCGTCTTTCAACACCGCAAAGAAGCTTTCCATCGGCGCATTGTCCCAACAGTTCGCCTTTTGCGACATGCTTTGAACCATGGAATGTTGGGCAAGCAATTCCCTATATCCCGACGTACGGTACGGCACACCTTGGTCAGAATGAAGCATCGTTCCTTCGCCGGTCAGACGGGGGGCGGCTTTTTCGAGCATTTCCTTCACCATTTCGCTGTTAGCATTGCGGCTCATGGCGTAGGCGATGATTTCGCGGTTGAACAAGTCCAATATTGGCGAGAGGTACAGTTTGCCGTCCTTTCCTTTGAGTTCGGTCACGTCGGTCAGCCATTTTTCGTTGGGCTTTCGGGCTATGAACCGGCGTTTGAGGAGGTGTTCCGATATCTCGCCCATGGCGGGATGGCGGTAGGCTTTTTTCGCCCGTATGAGGGCTTTCAGTCCTAGCTGCCCTCATCAGCCGCGCGCTGTTTTTGCGGTTCCAACCCAATGCTGCGGCAATGCGCCTTTGTCCGTAGCGTCCTTTATGCTGTTCGTAGATTTCGGCGATGAGGGCTGTCGGCTGCGTCGGGATCGGCCGGTCTTGGTGGTGGTAGTAAAAAGCTGCTTTTGGGCAGGTTTTACGATGTGCAGGTATTTGAGCGTGTTGCGCCCTCAGTGTTTGGACGGTTTGGCTTTTTGTCCTTTTCGGTCTGCTTTTGGCTGAGGGCTTTTAACTCCTTTAGGTAGGCGACCCTGCGCCATATAGCACAACTCTTCGATAAGCTCGCCTGTGTTTTTCGTGGTCAGGTTTGTCGGCGATGGCGGGTTTTTTGCGGTGGTCGGTCGCGGTTTTGGATTGGGGATGTTCGAGGCGCCGATGCCGCCTTCTTGATAGGCGCGTATCCATCGTCTCAGGTGGGTTCGGGAAATGCCGTAATGATCTGCGGTACGCTGTTGGCTGCGTATATGCAGGTAGTGGAGTACGGCTGGTATTTGAGCGTAAATGTATATTTGCTCATAAAAACTGCACCTTGTGAGTTGGAGGATGTCCAACTTTTGGGTGTAGTTCATACAGCATGCGGTAGCATACGGCCTTCCTGCAAGAAAAGATCGCCGCGAGCTACATGCAACTGACCCAAGACGAACGATACCACATCCAATACCTGTTCCGCCATTGCACCATCGCCGAAATCGCCAAACAGCTTAATCGCCACAAAAAGCACCATCAGCCGCGAAATCAAACGCACCGTACCCAAGGGCAGCACATACAGCGCCGAAAATCAGCAACGGCAAAGCCGGCTGACCAAACAGCGCCGGCGAAAACCTCACAGCTCGATTCGGCAGCTGATTCAGTACATCGACACCCTTATCCACCTCAAACTCAGTCCCGAACAAGTATGCCTCTACCTGCATAACACCACCGGATCACACTCCATCACAGCAATTGTTTACCGCTACCTCTGGCCAAGATAAAAGTAACGACGGCACTTTTGGCAACACCTTCAGAATATGCAGCAAAACCCTACCGCAAACGCTCATGGCAGCACATAGACCAGAGGCAAAGTGGCCCAACCGCGTCGGTATAGAAACCGACCCGCCGTCGTCGACCAAAAGCCCGGCATCGGCGATTGGGAAGCTGACACCACCGTCGGCAAAGGACAGAAAAGTGCATTATTGATCTTGGTTGACGCGGGTTACCCGCTACGCCATCATCTGCAATGAGTTCGGAAACTGCGGCATCGCAGGGCGACATATAAATTCTGGTTATGTCGCCAGATACATTGATAATCGACGCAATAGGTGTGGTAACTCGACCAATGTTGTAGATAGGTGCGGCAGCGGCGGTAATGCTGCTGTCCGAGCAGGGCTCCGTTGTTCGCGTACGTCTGCCCAATCCACGTCGGGCGATTCAGCGATCTGCCAGTTAGAAATCCATCTCCCAGCTGCTGCTTCAAATTGACTCCTCTTCCAGCCGTGGGCAGGTTGGTTGGTGTGCCCATTTAAAAGCGGGTATTTGAAGCTCAACACTGCGCTGCGCGCTTCGCCGCAGGCGAGGAAGGTGGAGCGTATGGTAGCGGGTGCTGAAGACGGTTGACGTTTAAGGTGCTTCGGAGTTTTTGCCGATGCAGTGGCTTCATCAGTCAACTCAGGTGTAAAGCTTCGGTGGCAGACTTGCGGGCGCGTTCGAGCGAGGGAGGTTGTTTCGTCGGCCCAGCGCGCGCTGCTGATGTTGCTGGTTTTACCGCCAGCGCAGGCCGCCGCCGAGGGTGAGACGCCTGTTCAAAATCAGGTGGTGGTGATTTGAGTGGCGCGGCAGGTCGGCTTTCGTAGGAGTCCTCGCGCCTTTTGCGGTTTTGCACGCGTAGCCTTTGCGCTGACGAACCAGCGTCGTTACTGCTACCAGCGGCTTCGGTTTCCAAAGCCGCGTGTGCGGATGTTGTCTCGAAACGTAGTAGTCGCTGTCACGTATCGGGCGTGCCGCTTTTGCGGGCTGTCAAAGAGGCGGCGGAGACGTTGAGGCGTTGGTCGGCAAATTCGCCTTTTGAGGCCGATTTCGATGTTGCGGCTGGTAGCTTTGAGGAAGCGTCCGTCTTGGCTTTGTCGAACACGGGCTCGAATGAGGTGCCGTAGCTTGATGTAGGCGGAGAGGTTTTCGCTCAGGTCGAACACGGCGCTGAGTGGTGTGGCTTTGCTGCGGTTACTTTTTCGTTTGTGCTCGCGATGTGTCTCGGCTTTTTGCATGGTGATGCGGTTGAGCGCGCGCCGCCGATCAGGGCGAGGCGTCGACGGGGCGGAAGCGTGGCGGGCGAGTAGCGCCGAACTGGCGGGGCACGGATGTCGTCGTCGGCGGTATATTCCGCGTCGGGCATCGGGGTTTGGCGGGCGCAGGCTGCGGTTGTTTAGAAAGTCGCGCAGGCCGAAGGCGTTAGTCGTAACGGGCAAAGCGGCTGGGGCGCGTGGTTTTGGTGTTAGCCGCTGATGCCGAACAGGATGTCGTGCTTTGCGACCGAGAAGGCTGCTATCGCTGTCCACCGAGGCGACGAAGCTATGGGGTGGTGCTCGCCGGAATCGGCTCGAGCAGGTCGATCGGCGGGTGTCGCCTTGGTTTATTCATCGCCGCGTGCAGCCCCGCCGGTCGTGTATGGTGCTGCGCGTCCAGTTGTATTCGAGCTTCGGTTTTCCAGTCGGGCGAAAAGCGGTGCGTACTTCGGCGAACACGTTGCAGGCTGCGTACATGTAGGATGCCTTTGGGCGAACTGTTGGCGTGGCGGCTGATCTGCTCAGCGGCAGCCTTCGCCGTCGCAGGCGGTGGCAGAAGACGTGTCGGTTTGTCGCGCGGCGGTCTTGCAGCTGCGTGCCGACGGAGAGGGGTGGTGGCGCGGCAGCATCCATCTCGGCAACGGTATACAGGCTGCTGTTGCGCATTGCGTCTTCTGACCGCGTAGCCGCTGCGCCCGTGTCCACGATCAATGCGTCCGCGCAGGCCGCCCTCGGTGTTCAGGGCTGGCCTCGAAACGTCGCCGTTTACGCCCTAACGGCTGTGGTTGTTGATTTCGGTGCCGGGATTTCGGCTTTGAAGTCTTTGGTGGACGTTTCCAGCACGAGGCCCACTCAGTGCGGAGGGATCGCCCGTGCCGCCCACAGAGGCGGACGCGCTGCGCACCACTTCCACGCGGTCGAGCGCGCGGGCATCCACGCCGCCCCAGCTCCGTCCGGCCTGGAGTCTTTGCTGAAACCGGAGCTGCAGAAGCACGCCGTCCATCTGGAAGTTTTCACTTCCATGCTGCGCGAGTGCAGCCCGCATAGCGGCCGCTGCCGCCGCCGCCGCTCACGGTGACGC